>MDTG01101849.1_pt1 | contig 42153 bp, 44 predicted proteins | sample 811421 | NCBI WGS metagenome assembly MDTG01 (sample SAMN05326645, study PRJNA326480) | marine metagenome | isolation source: seawater | place: Pacific Ocean: South East | collected 2011 | reverse complement strand
TTTTGTTTATTAAAAAAATTTGAAAAAATTGTTAAGAATTTATTCCCAATAATTCTAATTATATCCTTATTAAATGAGAGATAAATTTCAGAAAATTCTTTATTTAAAAATCTTGAACCATACACTACTTTTTTATTTTTATTTTTTTTTAAATATTTAAATATTTTTACTAAATCTTTAACATTGTACTCTAAATCAGCGTCTTGAATTATTACAAAATTATTTTTTTTAATAAATTTCTTTGCAGTATTAATTGCATATCCTTTTCCTCTGTTTTTTTTCAAATCAATAAATTTAAATATTTTTTTTTTTAAATTTTTATGAATAAAATCTTTTGTTCCATCTGTTGAGCCATCATCAATGAGTATAATCTTAATGCTTTTTTTTATTTTTAGTAACTTTTGAATAATTTTATTTATTGTTTTAATTTCATTAAAACATGGTACTACAATGTATAAATTCATATGGAATATTTAATTATAATTATTTTAAATTTTTTATCTTGTGTCATCTTAATATCAAATGGAACTCTTTTCAAAGGATTGTTTAATTTTAAAAGTTTAAATGAAGACATAATTGAGAGTGGTATTTATGGATTTATTTTAATCTCATTAGTAACTTTTTTTTTAAATTTTTTTTTCAAGATTTCTAATAATTTAAGTTTAATAATATTAATTTTACCTTTTTTTTTAACCTATAAAAAAATTTATCATCTTAAAAAAAAGATATTTTTTAATTCTTTAATATTATCTTTAATAAGTTCATTAATAATGTTTTTAGACAGCACAAATAGACCTGATGCTGGACTGTATCATCTTCCTTTTATTAATATTTTAAATGATTCTAAGATAATTTTTGGTTTAGCTAATCTTGAATTTAGATTTGGCCATGCTTCAATACTTCAATATTTATCAGCTGCATTTAATAATCAAATTTTTACTGACAAAGGAATACTTATCCCATTAGCAAATATATTTGCCTTTACAACTATCTACTTATTTAATCTTTTTAAAAATAATGAAGGAATATTGAAAATTATATTTTTTTTATTTTTGTTCAATATTCTTTATTCAATGAATAGATATAGTGGATTTGGAAATGATGATCCGGCACATATATTTTTTTATCTAACTATTTGTAATTATTTACTAACTTTTTATAATAAAAATATTAATCACTATAAAAATGTTGTTTTTTTCTCAGTCTTTGTTTTTTTAATTAAACCTTTTTTAATATTTGTTTTCTTAGTCCCACTTTTTTTATTAATTACAAAAAAAATAAAATTTTTATCAAAAAGTAATATTTTTTGTTCTATCATAATTTTATTATGGTTTTTAAAAAATGTATTTTTAAGTGCGTGTGTAATATATCCAGAACCAAAACTATGTTTTAAATCTCTAGAATGGACAACAATAAATTCTGAAGTTTCAGAACCCTCAAGAGTCAAAAGAACCAGTGAGGCATGGGCAAAGGATTGGCCAAATAAAATTAAAGATATCCCACAATCAGAATATATAAAAAAATTTAATTGGTTTGAGGCTTGGAAAAATAATCATTTTAAAACCGTAATTAAAGAAATACTTCCCCAAATAATAATAATTTTATTTATTCTATTTATTGTACCTCATAACAATAGTAATTTTAAATTTAATAAAAAACTTTCATTAACTATTTTTTTATTTAGTTTTTTATGTGTCGCAGTGTGGTTTTTAAAATTTCCAATTTATAGATATGGTCAAAGTTATTTAATATTATTTATAAATTCAATATTAATTTTATTTCTAGTTTTTAAAATTAATTTTTTTAAGTTCAACTTCCTAAATTTAAAAAAGTTTATGATTTCTATTTTATTGATTTTAACTATAGGAATTGTATCTAAAAATTTAATTAGAATAAATAAAAATTTTCATGACAAATATGTTGACTATCCATGGCCAAAAATGAATTCATTTACAAAAGAAAATTTTGTTAATAGTAATATTGCAATATATTCAGATAATAAACAATTTTTATATTATAAACCATATCCTTATTCCTTATGTATGAGCTCAAGTTCTCCATGTACCTCAAATGTTGATGTACAAAATATAAAACTTAAAATTAAATATGGATATAAGATTTATTATTACAATAATTGAAAATTAATTTTTAATCATTGATCTTAAATAAAATAAACTCGATAAATAAATTAAAATACTAAATATTATTAAAATACTTATGTTTATAATATTAAATTTAAATAATAAGATAGGTAAAAATATATGTAATTGAATTATGAATATAGTAAAATTAAGTGAAAATTTTTTTAAATATAAATGATGTAGATGCTTGTTATCAGATGAAAAAGGATTTTTCCCTCTTAGAATTCTTATGATAAATAATCTTAACATATCTATTCCAGGTAATAACATTAGCAAAAATATTTCCTCACAATAAATTTCTGAAAACCCATTGTTATATTCATTTATTATAATAAAAGATAAAAGTCCCGCAAGAACATTAGTACCAGAGTCTCCCAAAAATAATTTTTTTTTAAAATTAAAAAAGATCACAAATATCATCACAGGTATAAGTAAAATTAAAAAATTAATTTCAAAATTAAATATCAAGTATAAAAATATTAAAGAAACATAAATTGAAACTTGCAAATCAATACCATCAAACATATTAACTGCATTCACAAATAATAAAATTGAAAGCAATGTAAAAGGTATGGATAAATTAAACAGTTTAATTGAATAATTAGCAGTATAAAATTTAAGCTCCTTAATAACTAAATTTTCATCTATTAGTAAACAGATAAAAATTACTGCCGCAGAAAAAAAAAGTTTTTTAAAAGCATTTAAATCATATTTATCATCATATAAACCAATTACGAAAAGTGATATTATTAAAAAAAGAAATGAAACAATTTGTCTTTTATATTCGGAAAAAAAATCTATTGAATTAAAAGGTTCTATTTTAACTACAAAAAATAAAGCAACTAAATTAATAAAAATAAAAAGTCCACCAGTTATTGCAACTCTTTTCAAATGTATTTTTCTTAAATTGTCAGGGTAGTCAAAAAGTTTGATTTTCTTAGCTATTAAATTATTTTGTTTAAATAGTAAAAAATTTAAAATAATAAAAGCTACAAATAGTATTGAAAAATTATCCATTAATTACTTTTTTTAAATAAACCAAATAAAAACCCTAAGGGTAATGTATAAACTATTGCATTCCAATTATTAAAAAAATTTCCTGAAGGAAATAAAGGAAAAAAATTTATTAAAAAACAGCAAATTAATGCGTGTTTTGTCAAAAAATAATCATTATTAGATTTAAATATGTTTGAAACAAATAAATAAAAAAAGAAAACATAAAGAGATAAAAACATTACAAAACCAGGTAAACCAGTTTCAGACAAAAGTTGAATATAGTAATTATGAGGGTGAGTTGAACAACTAAATTCATTTATAAAGTATTTTTTGTTTTTACAAATGTTTCTAAAATTTTTTGGACCTATTCCAAATAATTTATTGTCCTTAAAAATTTCAAATGCAGCAAGATAATGATTAAAATGCATAATAGAAAATATGTAGTAAAAATTGATATCTTTAATTGTGATTATTGGATCACAGTTAGGGATATAATTATTATTATTATTATTTATATTTTCCTGTAACTCTCTCTCATTGATTATTTGATTCCATTTTTTAAAGATTTCTGGTTCAGCAATTATATTTTTTTTGGTCTCCTCACAGAAGAAGTAATTAAAATTTGTTGACTGGGATTTAATCAGATCGAAACTAGATCTTGCTCCGAAATTACTTGCAGCTACTATTATGAAAATAAAGCACAGTATTGATGAAAAAAAGAAAATTATTTTACTTATTTTTTTTTTAAATAAAAAAATCATTAGTATTAGGTAATAAATATTTAAAATTAAAAAACTAAGTCTTTCTCCAGTAATAAATACTGTAAAATAAAGGTGTATTAAAAAATATAATATAAAATACTTATTAATTTTTAATTTTAAAAAAAAATACAAAAAAAACATCAATGGAAAAAATCTTGATAAATAAGATCCCAAAATAAGTTCATCAAAGAAAAAACTGCTTACTCTTGTTACTGGTTGAACAGAATAACCTAATATATTTTCTTTATATATAAATTGTATTGTTGCATCCAAAAAAAGAACCAGATAGCAGGCTAAAAAAATATAAAAGAAAGCTCTTAAAGCATTACCCTTATAAAAAATAACTAAAAGACTTACTGACAATATAAAGAAAATAAATCTTATATGCAAAAATGAACTTTTTAACGATATTATTATATTTTCTGATAAAAGTGATGAAATAACAGAAAATAAAATAAAAATAAAAGCGATTAAGATAAATCGATTTTTAAGCAACTCTTTTTTATTACAAATAAATAAAAATAACAAAGATAAAGTCACCACAGTTAAATCTGCTACAAATCTACTAAATATAATGAAGACTGGTAGCGAACAAACTAAATATGAAATTATTTTAATATATTTTTGCTTATCACTATTTATCAAATTCATAATTTGATAAAATTATATTTAACACTTTTTTTGAAATATTTAAATCGTGGTACCCATGTATATCATCTGATATTAATTTATTATCAGTTGAAAATTTTATTGCATTTAGAATATCTAATTTATTTCCCATAGAAATGATTGATGATCCAGCCTCAATTGTTTCAGGACGTTCAGTTTTATCCCTCAAAACTACATGTGGTACTTTAAATATTGCACATTCCTCTTGAACTGTGCCACTATCTGTAAGCACACAAAAAGCATTCATTTCTAAATTAACAAAATTAAAAAAATCTAATGGTTTTACTGAGATAATATTTTTATTTAATTTAATTTTGAATTTTTTAATATTTTTCAGCGTCCTTGGGTGAACTGGCCATACAACTTTAAATTTAAATTTTTTGTTAATACTATTTAAAACTGTAGATATTAATTTTAATCTTTCAGGGTCATCTACATTTTCTTGTCTATGTAATGTTATCAAAAAGTATTTTTGCTCTTCTACCTTTAAATAATTATGAATAGTAGATTTCTTTATATTCTTATAAAATCTATTAATTACCTCATAAATTGGATTACCTGTGATAAAAATTTTACTTCGATCAACTCCCTCTTTTACTAAATTTTGTGAACTTCTTTCCGTATAAGGAAGTAAAATATCGCTTGAAGTATCTATTAATCTTCTATTTATTTCCTCAGGAACAATATCATTATATTGCCTGTTTCCTGCCTCCATATGAAAAACTGGAATTCCTAATCTTTTAGCAACTATTGCGCCTAAACTTGAATTAGTATCACCAAGTACAAGAAATCTATCAGGCTTTTCTTTAATTAAAATATCATGCAATTTTTTTATAATGATTGAAATTTGATTTGCGAAGTTACCTTTCGAATTCAAAAAGTAATTAGGTTTTCTTAATTTGAAATTTTTAAAAAATACTTTATCTAAATTGTAATCATAGTTTTGTCCGGTGTGGACTATTTTATGGTTTGTATACTTATCTAATAAAGGGATAATTAGTGAAAGCCTAATAATTTCTGGTCTAGTACCTAAAATAGTTAATATTTTTTTTTTCATATTGTAGAAACTATTTCCTTAATATTGGGTTTTTTATTATATTTAGAAGAGAGCCAAATTTTATTATTAACACTTTGATGTATTGTATCTAAAGATCTATTAATTCTCAATTTACTATTTTTTTTGATTATATGTAAATCTTTATATTGGAAGTGTTCCTTTAAATAATTCATTAACTCATATTTAGTTACTTTATTTTTTGGAACTAGATGAAAATTATTTGGTATTTTAATTTTTTTTGTAATTATTGTATAAATAATATTAGCAAAGACATTTGTAGTTACTCCATTCCACAAATGATCAGAGAAGCCAAAAATTGCTTTTTTTTTTTTATTTGACAAGAACCATTCTACTAATGAATTTTTACTGCTGAGTTCTTTTCCTATAATAGATACTCTAATATTAAAAAAATTATTTTCATCAATCTCACCTAAACTTTTTGTTTTGCCATAAACATCTAGTGCATCATGTTTAGAATTTTCATCGTAATTACCTTTATCTCCACTAAAAACGCAATCAGTAGCAATTTGATATATTTTTACATTTTTTGTTTTTATAATTTTTGATAATGAGATTGGAAAAATACTATTTACTTTAATAGCTGCCTCTATTTGTTTTAAATCATTTTCATTTATAAAAGGTTTAATTTTTCCAATACAGTTTATAATAATGTCATTTTCCGAAATTTTTTTAAAAAGAGATTCGATTTTATCTTTTTCTACATCAAATTTAAAAAATTTTACTCTTTTATTTAAATTTAATTTTTTAATTAAAGTTTTTTTATTTTTACTACTTCTTATTTGGCACTTTAGATTAAAATTTGAGTCTTTAAATTGATTCAATACTTGCCAGCCTAACATACCATGTGCGCCTAAAATAATAATATTTGGTTTCATCTATGATTTATAGCCCAAGGATTCCAATAATCAGCTTCATATCTTATATCATCTTTAAGACTTTCTTTTAATGACGAGGTTGAAAATATTAAAAGCTCTGAATTTTCCTCAAGTGACATTGAACCATTAGCGTATCCTTTTGGGATATGTATGAAACTACTGTCACTTTTATTTAAATAAAAATTAAATACTTTATTTTTCTTACTTGGTTTTTTGACTTTATCTATTTTTACTGCGGACACCTGAAAAGTTCCTTTTATACAACCAATATATTTTTCCTCTTTCAAGTGACCATGCCATGCTCTTATAAAATTTTTATTATAATTATGAACAATATAAAATCTTTTTATATCTTTGAAATTAAGATCGTTACTAAATCTCAAAGATCCTCTGTTGTCATAAATTCTATTTCCTTTAATTAATTTTGGTTCCATATTAAATTTTCTCTTTAAATATTTCTAAATATTTTTGATTTGTATATCTTGGATCATTAAAATTTTTAATTCTTTTTTCCTGTAACAACTTTTTTAATTCTTCAATACCATATTTTAAGCTATATTTAGCTTTAAAAGCCAACTGTTTAGTTGCTTTATTATTCTTTACTCTATAATTCCTTGCATCTTGAAATTTGATTTTTGTTTTAATAATTTTAGTATTTCTAAAATGTTTTTGGATTTCTTTAGCAATATCTATAATTTTCATATTTTTATATGATAAATTAAATATACCTTTTTTATTTGTATTAATTGCGACCTGTATTGCTCTAGCAACATCCTTAACATGAAGTAGTGGTCTGTACTGTTCTCCACCAAAAACAGACATTTTTTTTTCAAAAAAAGCTTTTGCACTAAGGGTGTTAACTACTAAATCCATTCTTATTCTAGAATAATTATCACTTACTCCAAATAATGTTCCTAATCTAAATATAATTGAGTTTTTATTCTTTAAAATGCTTTCACATTTTAATTTTGAACTTGCATAATGAGACAATGGATTTACTGAAGAATTTTCATCTAAGATTCCATTTTGAGCACCATAAACTGAACATGTTGATATAAAGACAATTCTTTTTTTATAAATTTTACAAAGGTTCTTCAATGTCTGATAGTTTATTTCATCTGTCAAACTTGGGTTTATTGCACATGCACCGTCACCAACTAGAGCTGCAAGCCATACAACCACATCATATTTATTTAATTTATTATTGTAAAATTTTTTGTCTCTTATATCTCCACTTATAAAATTACAATTTTTCCTATAGCTATCTTCATACAATAAATTATCAAATACTGTCACATCATATTTTTTTTTTCTAGCAGAAGATCAACTATTACACCTCCAACATATCCTGCACCACCTACAACTAAAATTTTTTTTTTCATATAATTTTGGGTTTTGGAAGAGGTATTATAAACTTTCCCTTATAACCTTTTTTCTTTAGTATCTTTATAATATCTTTCTGAATATGCCACGAAAAAATTAGTAAATAATCATATTTTTTTAATTTTTGAATTTTTTCCTCTACTATTTTAATTTTTGTTCCTGGTAAATACATGCCTATTTTTTTTGAACCTTTTACTTCAAATATAAATTCAATGATATTTTCGTCGATTCCAAGATAGTTAATGAGTGTTGTTGATCTTGATGGCGCACTTATTCCTGCAATTTTAAAATTATTTTTATTTTTCTTAAGCCTACTTAATAAATTATAGAAAGCAATTTTAGAGTCTAAAACACTTTTTTTAAATTTTAAAATTTTTTTATAAAGATTATTTTCTTTTTTTTTTATCTCTTTAATTGATAATTCAACTTTGTACATTTTCTTCTTGGCAGCATATACTCTTATGGAGCCACCATGAGTAGGAATTCTCTCAACTTTAAAAATTTGAAGATTATGTTTTGACAGTAAATAATTTAGTGACGTGTATGAATAATATCTTAAATGCTCATGATACACGGTATCATACTGATTTGTTTCGATCAAAGGTAATAAATAATGTGACTCTGAAATAAATATTCCATCGTTTCTCAAACATTTTTTAATATTTTTAATTAATTTATTTACCTCATTAATATGAGCAAATACATTTGTTGCAGTTATTATTTTTGCTTTTCCGTACTTTTTATTTATTTTCTTAACAACAGCATTATCAAAATAATCAATTATTGTGGGTATACCTTTTTTAATTGCAATTTTTCCAATATTTTCTGGAGTAACGCCCAATACTTTATATTTATCTTTAAAATTACTTAATAAATTTCCATCATTAGACCCTATATCTATTATTAAATCATCTTTATTTAAAAAATTATTTTTTTCAATTTCTTTTCTAAGTTGAAAAAAGTTATCCCTTAGAATTTTTGTAGTACTGCTTGTATATGGATAGGATTTAGGAAAAAGTATTTTTTTATCAATTTCTATATTTAATTGAACTAGCTTAGATTTTGGACAATAATATAATTCTAGAGGAGCCGAGATAGAAATTAAATTTTTTGAATCAATCTTATGAGTATCATTTACAAATGGAATATTTCCAAGTGAAAGTATTTTATTAAGTTTCTTCGATCCGGATACTTGACATCTATCTAGGTATTTAAAATTTTTCATTAAAAAATTACTTTGCTAATTCCTTGCATTAATTTGTTTTTATTTTTAAATCCTAATTTATTTATTTTATTTATATCTGGGGTTCTATGCTCAGTTCCACCTTTTGCAATCTTTACTTTTTTAATTAGCAAATTTTTATTAAATAATTTAATAATTTTTTTTAAAAGGTCTATTATTCTTATTTTTTCATCAGTACCAATATTATAAATATTTAAATGTTTCCCTTTCTTAAAAACTAAATAAAAAGCTTCCACAAAATCATCTATATAAATAAATGATCTAGTTTGCGAACCAGATCCTTTTATTTTTACGTATTTTTTTGCACTTTTAACTTTTTTAATTAATTCAGGTATTACATGTTCATTACCCATGTCTTTTCCATATACGTTGTGCGGTCTAAATATAATCATTTTTTTAAAATATTTTGCATTATTAATACCTATTAACTCTGTTAAAATTTTGCCTCCTGAATAAGAATATCTCGGATTAAAAATATCTGGAATCTTTATAGATTCACTCTCATCTGTAGGAATTTTGTTGGGAAAATGATATACTTCTGAGCTTGATGCTAAAAAAATATTTTTAATTTTAAGTTTTTTTGCAGCATCAATAACATTAATAATACCTTTGCAAGAAACATCTAAGACTTTATCAGGTTTTTCATAAAAAAACCTTGTACCATTAACAGCAGCAAGATGAATTATACAATCATTACCCTTAATAGCTTTAAAAACATCCTTATATTTGGTTATGTCGCCGTGTATAAATTTTATTTTATTTTTAACGTTAATAATTCTTTTTAATTTTCCTCTTGAATTATTATCTAGGATTGTAACTATATAACCCTTATTGGCAAAAAAATTGCTTATTGCGGCACCAATAAAACCTGTTCCTCCAGTTACTAAGATTTTTTTCATTTTTTTTTAATAAAACCCCAAATATCTATAACTTCTTTATTTTTTAATTTGAGATTTTTATACTTTTTATGAGGAACACAAATAATTAAAATATCTGAATTTTTTAAAACATGTTCTAAACTTGACAAATTTTTATCAGTTTTAACATAAGGATCTGAACAATATAATTTATTTACTTTTGTACTCAAAAATTTTTTTAATTTATAGCTTAATGAAGATCGTGTGTCATCACATTCTGCTTTAAATGCCATTCCAAGAAGACCTACATTTTTCTTTTTTAAATTATATTTGCTTTCAAGTTTATCAATTAGATATAATACCATACCCTCATTAACTAACATTGAACTATTACCTATAGAAAAATTATTTCTAGAAAACGATAAAAGTTGCATAGTATCTTTTAATAAACATGGACCAGCCGCAAAACCTGCAGATGGCATCGCCTCTGCCCTAGGATAGCCTTCTTTTGTAATTTTTCTTATTTTATTAAAATCAAGGTTTGCTTTATCTGCTAACATATAAAATTCATTAGAAATTGCGAATTGTGCATACCTAAAAGCATTTGAAAATAATTTTGAAAACTCTGCTTCTTTTAAATTGCAATAAACAATTTTTTTAGATATTTTTTTAAAAATTTTCGTTGCCTTTCTTTTTGCAAGAGAAGAACTGGCTGCAATTATTTGTGGAAGTTTCTCAATTTCATCAAAAGTATGTCCTTGTATAACTCTCTCGTGACAGAATGCTATATGACATTTTTTTTTTTTTAATAAATATCTATATAACCACTCTGAAGTTCCAGGATAAACAGTTGATCTTAAAATAATTAATTGTCCTTCTTTTAAGTAAGGTATTAATGAGTCGATACAATTCTTAATTTGAGTCATATCTGGATTTAAAAAATCATCTACTGGGGTTCCAACAGTTATTACCAAGGTAGAATTTGATATAAATTTTGAAGGCTTACTATAAAATGAAATTTTTTTTGCTAAAGCTTTTTTTAAGTTTTTTGTACCGTCTTTTTCTTTAAAGGGCATAACACCTTTTTTAGCAAGTTTCATTGCTGAAATATTTTTATCTAAGACTGATACATCAAAACCCTTGTTTGCAAATACAATACTTAAAGGTAGTCCAATATGACCAGCGCCTCCTACTACAGTAATTTTATTTTTTTTCATTTTTATATAGCTTTATTTTAAAGGCATAAAAATACCAATATAAATAATCTAGGGACCATTTTAATATGGTAAATCTACTTTGACCTTTTTTTCTTTCTATCCATTTAGCTGGATATCTTCCAATTTTATAATTTTTCTCAATAGATTTTACAAGATATTCTAAACTATAAATAAATCCAGTATTTGACTCAATATTTATATTATTTATTACACGTTTTGAAAAAAAACGAAAACCATTAGTCGCGTCCTTAGTTTGAACATCAGTAAGATAAAATAAGGAAAAATTTATAATTCGAACTATTAAAAATTTTATAAAGGGACCATTTATAATTGAATTCTTTTTGATAAATCTATCAGGACATAAAATATCTAGCTGATTATTAATCATGTATTCAAACATATTTTGTAAATTTAAAGTGTTGTAGTCATCATCAGCTGGTATAACTAAAACAAAATCAGATTTACTATTTTTTATACCTGTCATAACAGCTCCATGCGCACCTGAACGCTTATTTTTTATGAAGTAAATATTTGTCTTATCAAGAGAACTTGAGTCGATAGCCTTTAAAGTATTGTCATTTTCTTGGTCATAACAAATAAATATATTAAATGAATATTTAAAATTATTTTTAATAGATTTTAAAGTATTTACTATTAATTCTCCCTCATTATAAACTGGTATAATTATATCTAAATTTTTTTTGTCTAACATTTTAAATCAATAATTTTTTTTTGAATTTCTAAACCTCTATCAAAATTAATTTGCTCTAAAAGTTCTCTATTATTTTTAATAAATAGTTGTAAGATATTCATAGATGCAAAAACCCTACTATTATTCTTTAAAAAATTTTTCTTAAAAATAATAGAATTATTTTTTATAATATAAAAATTATTATGATAATCTTTTGAATTATTAATTAAAGTATACTTGTTATTTTTTTTGTTAATTTCAATTTTAAACTTATTCTTCTTACTTCTGCTACAAAAATTAATATTGAATACAATTTTTTTTAATTTAATTAAAAAAATATATGAATTTTTTTTTTTTTGAATTAAAGATATTTCAAAATTTCCAAAAAAGTAAAATATTACTGAAAGTAGATGAAATAAAAAATTATTCAAATCTCCACCAACTTTCGTTATATCATTTTTCCAACTCAATTTATCACTAAAAGATTTTGGTCTAAATAACCAATCAACTGATATTTTATCTTTTTTATCAATTTTAATTTTTTTAATTATTTCCTTAAATTTTTTAATAGCGGGTATTGTCAAGAAATTTAAATCTACAATTTTCTTATTTAAATTTTGATTAGATAATTTTTTAAATAAATTAATTTTTTTTATTTTATTGGTAATAGGCTTTTCACACAAAAAATCAATTTTTTCAATTAATAAAAATTTTAAAATCTTTTCTTGCTCCAATGGAGGAACAGCTACAATTACTAATTTTGGTTTTAATGTTTTGATCATTTTTTTCCAGGATGTAAAATAAATAAAATTCTCAGAGCTAAATTTTTCTCTCTTTTTTTTTCCTGCTACCCCAATAACTTCGAACTTTTTCAATATTTTTAAAGAATTAAATAGAACGTGATATGAGTAATTTACTCCAATAATACAAACTTTTTTTTTCATTAAAAATTTAAAAATGATTTATTTTCATTTCTTAATATAAATATTTGTTTTTCAAAACTTTCGTAACTATACCAATTTCCACCATAAAATAGTGTTTTATAGGCTAATTTATTACATTTGTTTTTTTCATAATTTTTTTTATAGCATTCTAATACTTTATTATTCAGAATATGCCTCGTTGCTTGCCAATGTATGCCGTTATATGGAAAAATAACACCAGAAACAAAAATATATATCATTAACATTTTGAGAAAATACTGATTTATTAAAAATTTAATACTTTCTTCCCTAAAAATTAATAACCAAAATCCAATTTGAAATATTATTGATCCAACCGAGTATCTAGCGGAAACTATAGTTGGCAAGTCTGGCCTTGTTATAGAAACTATAAAAGCAAAAATTAATCCAAAAATCACTAATGAATTTTTTTTTATAAATCCCTTAAAACTATTTACTCCATAATTATAAATATTGTTTATAATAAAATATATAACTACTATTATTTGAAAAAAACCTATAATTACTCCCAGATAAGCAAATCCATTAGCCCATGGCAGATATAAATTTGCCAAAACTCCGAAATAAGTTACGTAAAACTGATAATTAAAAATTATTAAAAAATCCTCCAAATTTAGAGAGCTTATTTGTGTATCTGCTAATATTAATTTTGGAACTGAGTAAGATATAATTAAAGCTAAAATTGAAAACGATATATAAATAAACTTAATTCTTTTTTGAATTTCATAAAAATAGATAAAACCAATTACAAATAAAGGAATTACATAACCTAAACCAAATGTAATTGGAGATATAATAATTAAAAAGATATTAGTTAGAACTGCTAAATTTTTTTCATTTCTAAAAATATAATTAAATGTGATTATATAAAAAAAACAAATCGTCCAAGCAAAATTGCAAAATTGAGAAAAATTAGCAAATTGTTTTCCAGAAAATATAAATAGAATTAATACACAAATATAAAAGTTATTATTAATTTTTTCATTTTTCAAAATAATAATAGAAATAAAAAAAATTAATAAAATAGAAAAAAAATTAAAAATTTCTAAATTTAGATTAAAATAATTATTACTAATCAAGAGGAATACCTTCATAACAAAAATATTATGTATATTGGTTGGCTGAAACAACCAATCTAATGTACTTAGTTCTGTAATTTGAAGATTTTCTATCCATTCCCAATCATCAACCCATGGGATATTCGTTCTAAAATTAATTAATATTAAAAAATAAAAAATTAATAAAGATATAGGTAATAAATAAATTAAATTATTTTTATTTTTTTTTATAAAAATTAAACTTATGAGGATTAGAAAAAAAAATATAATAATTAAGGTAAAAAAATCTGAACTTTTTACTGTTTCAAAAAAATTTTTTAGATTATTTACAAATTCATAACATTTATTTTCTTTAGTTGGATTAAAAAATACACACAAATCAAACAGAAGGTTTTTCATACAAATAAATTATTATTTAAAATAATTATCACTATTTTAAAAATAAAAATATCAATTTAGGAATTTAGCTTTCTTAAAATTCTTTAAGTTTGGATTTTTTATTGTATAACCCAATGAAGTATACTTTCCTCCTAGCGGAATTCCACATCCAGAACCTATATAACCTGGTGCATTGCATTTTAAATTTTTTTGCCACCATTCATTATCAAACCAAATAGATACTACATTCATATCACAAGCATCGTCAGAAAATGTGTAAGCCTCATCAACTATAAAGTTCCATAAATTAATAATGCATTCCTTTGTCGATTCTAATAAATCAACATCTAAAAATAATAAATCAATTTTTTCATTATGTTTTTTTAAACTATTTTTAAAATATCCCTCTCTAAAAATACAAATATCTAGTTCACCATAATTTTTTAAATTTTCTACAACTTCTTCTTTTGTACCTTTGTACATTCCATTTGAATATCTGCCAGTGACTTTTAGATGTGGGTAATAACGATCACCAATGTTGTCGTTATCCTCTGGGAGTCCCTCGAAAGAATCATAAATTATTAATTTTCTTCCAACAATTTTAGAAAATATTGATAGAGCAACAGTTGAAGCCCCTTTAAAGCAGCCACATTCTATAATAAAATTTTTCTCTTTTGTATTGAGCTCCAGAATTTTTTTACCAATTTCTATTTGAACATCGATGCTTGTACCGCTATCAATTTTTCCCAAAGTTTTTTGTATTCGTTTAATAATTTTTTTTTTATCTCTAATTTTTAAATTATATTTACTTCCTATATCGCTATAAATAAACTCGTCTATTGAATTATTTGACACCTTAGCTGCAGCCTTGTTTACATAATCCTGTAATAATCTTGGCAATCTATAATATATTTTTTTTAACATATTTGCTTTCTACAAGTTTAATATAACCTGATAGATCATTTACGACTTTATTTAAATCAAAATAATCTTGATATACTTTTTTTAAGGAGAAATATATTTTAATTTTTTGTTTCATACCAAGCTTACTAATATAATTCATATTTTTTACAATTTTATTAACCTCTCTTGGTTTGTTTGAAAAACCTATATTGTTTTGTTCTACAAATCTACATAAGCTCCCATTGGAAGAGACTAAAATTGGTTTACCATAAGCAACATAAGTTTGAAATTTACCTGGTATTGTTTTATTGAGTGATTTACCATTTTTTAATGTAACAATAAAGCTATCTGATTGTTTTAAATAATTATGTAATTTTTTTGGTGGAACGTACTTTTTAAGAATTATTCTTGATTTTAAATTATTTTTCTTAATAAAATTTTTTATAAACTCAAATTTATTCCCTGAACCAATTATATAAAGTAAAATATTTTTGTTTAATTGTTTTGATAAAAAAGCATTTAAAATTGTTTCAAAATCTTGTGCTTGTCCTAGATTTCCAGCAAAAGTGAATATTACATTTTTTTTTAAATTTTTTTTAAATTTTTGAAATTTTATCTCTGATGGTTGATGAAGCACACGTGTTTTATTTTTTAAATTATATTTTTTTATAATATGTTTTTTAAAGCTATCAGATTGAGCTAAAATCAAATCTGATGATGAGTATATTTTTTTTACTAATAAATTTATTACAGATAATATAAATTGATTTTTAATATAACCAGTATCTTCTAACACTTCAGGCCATAAATCTTGAACCCACAATATGCTTGGGGTTTTTTTTATTTTTGCATAAATAATGGCCGGTATAGCTTGTAATAAAGGTGAAGTTGCAAAGGTAAGTACTGAATTGGGTTTAAACTTATTTAGATACTTTAGCTTAAATAGAATGACAAAAATATAAGAAAAATAATCTAATAGAATACTCAAAAATAAATTATTTTTTCTTTTATAAGTTTTAAAATAATTTACTTGTATCCCATTTAATACTGAATTTTTTTTATAAGAATTTTTATAAACAATATTATTATAACCAGGCTCAGAGGTAAAAACAAAAATTTTAAATTTTTTTTTTAATTTAAAGCAAACATTATTTATTTTAAAATTCTCTGGCCAAAAATGTTTGGAAAAAATAGCTAGTATTTTCATAAAATTTTATTTAGAAAAAGATCAAAATTTAAAGAATTATTTGTAACTTTGTAATTATTTGTATTTTTTTTAATAATATTTTTTTGATCTAAAAATTTTTTAATAATACTTTCAAGTTCATATTTTGAATTAATATCAAAAACATAGTCAGGTTTTATAAATTGACTACTATAATCTAAATTTGGAGTAATAATAAATAGCCCATATTTATTTGCCTCTAAAATAGGCAGCCCAATAGTTTCATTCTTTGATAAATATAATAAACATTTACATTTCTTGTAAATATTTAAAAATTTAACTTGATTCTTCTCAAAATAATTATCAATTTTTAAATTATATTGTTTTTTTATTTTTTTAAATTGTAACTTTTCAAGAAATTTGTCTTCCAATGTAATTAAAACTTTTGGAAATATATTATTCTTTGATAAGGATATCAGTGTATCAAATAGTAATTTATGATTTTTATGTTCTAATCCAGATGCTGGGTAAATAAAATCGTACTCGAAATTTGAAACTTCTAAATTATCTTTATTTTTGAAATCTGAAATGACATCTATTATTTTAATATTTATATAACTATTAATTTTATTCTTTAAAATTTCTAAAGCTACAGGGGAGAAAACAAACCAATTATCTACATTTTTCTTACCAAAGAAAAAAATTAGGTTTCTTATGCTATCTTTTGAAAATAACCATTTTGAAAGATTGATTTTATAAAAAGACCTAAATATATTTGCGTTTTGAAAAGCTACAGAAACTTCACATTTAAAATTAAATATTGGAGGCAGGCCATTTAGAAAAAAAATATGGTCATCTCTATTTAAAGTATACTTGAGCTTTAATAAATGAAAAAACCTGCTGAATGAACTTTTATTTATGAAATTAAAATTTTTTTTTTTCTCAACTTTTAATCTTTTGTCTAAATAAAAAATAACATTTTTGTCACATTTATTTAAAAATTTGCTTAATATATTTAATCCACCTTCAGAATGAATTCCAACTGCATAAATAATCTTTGTCATAAAGAATTTTATTAATTAAAAAATAATTTCAAATTAAATTTTTGATAAATATTTTTAAATAAATTCCACATCTTTTTTTCTGATCCATATATATCGTGCAATATCTCAGGTTGTTTAATGTAATTTTCCAATTTTTCCTCAGACCATTCCATTTTTTTTAAAAAATATTTTTTATCTTTTTTTTCCTCTTCTTCACTTGGATAACATGATTGTTGAAGGAGATTTTTTCCTTCCTCTCTTGTCATTTGATTAGTACAAATCAAATTACTCAAATGTAGCTTTCTTTTATCTACATTAAACTTTTTAGGCAAAATAAATCCCTGATAAAATCTTGTAAAAACAGACTCGTAATGCTTGTATGGATATTTCTTAAACCCACAATTATCCTCTAAAACAGTAATCGCATCATTTTTAATATAATTGAAATAATCTAAAAATAAAATCCATTTAATTTTTTTTATTAATTCATAATAAATAAAATCAAAAGTTCCGAAAGTTGGCATTGTTTTGGGACTAATATTTTTAAATTTTTTTGCGATAGAATATATATTTTTTTTGTCATTTTTAAACCAACTCCAATTGTTAGGAATCTTAAAACCTTCTGTAGATGTATTGGTTCCTGATAGAATATATTTAATGTTATACTTTTTTGCCATCTGATAATTTATTGCTAACATTGCATTGTCCAACAAAAGCTCTATATCGATGACATTAGATGAAAAAAAAGCTTCTTGTAAATTTTTATATTCATCCCAATCGACTATTTTTGTATAAAGATCTACATCAAGTTTTTTTACTAAATTTGAAATATTGTTTTGAGCAAGCTCACTATTCCAACCGTTATCTAAATGAACTGCTAATGGTCTTAAACCAAGCTCAACTACTTTATACAAGACAAAACTGCTATCTACACCTCCTGATACACCTACTATACAATCGTATTCTTTATTTTTTCCCTCCAGTTTTATTTTATCTAAAAGTTCTTTTAGATTAGGTTGAGAATTCAATTCTTTTTTTTTTAATTTCTCTAAAAAATTTTTACAAAAATTACAATAATTATTTTTATCAAATATTATCTCACTTGCAGTAGTATCCATTAAACATCTATCACATACATTGTAATTCAATTTATTATTTACCATTTTTTTATCAATTAATAAAAAATCTTATTATCATTATTTATTTGATTTATATATGAGAATAAATAAATGTGTATTAAACCTGGCAATTTATACATTAAATATATTTTTCATTTAAAACTTTATACGTTTATAAATTGGTCTTACTGAAAATGTATCTCGAATTAAGAATATTAAAAAAATAGGTATTAGAAACAAAATCAAATTGTATTTTTTCCATTGTATAATTTTAAAAAAATACGAACAATACATATTTATTTTTCTTATGAAAAACGAAAAATAACTATAAATCTTTTTATTTGATGCTCGGGGATAATATTTATTTCCATAATCATGGTTGACCCATTTACAGTCTTTATTTTCTAATAAAATGACTTTTCCCTGCAGAATAAGGTCAAATTGAAAAACATAGCACCAATTACTTAGAATTCCTTTATTAGGCCACCAAAAATTCTCGAATTTACATTTTTTTAAATATTTTGCTTTGTGTAATCCATAAAAGAAAGCATCATCACTATCATAAAGATATTTTACAATTCTTTTTAACAAATATTTATCATCAAAAATTTTTGGTTTAATTATTTTTTTTATTCCAGAAGAATTATTTAATTCCCAATAAGGCACTATAGATATGGCATTATTATTTGATAATTTATTGTACATCTCTTTTATAGTTAAAAAGCTAATTTCATCATCATCTGCTAGCCACATGAAATATTCGGTATTACAGTTATCTCTTAGAAAAAAAAAATTTTTTAAGCTACCAATGTTTTTTTCATGAAAAATAAAAGTGATAAACTTTAAGTCTTCAAATTCTTTTTCTAATTTTTTGTAATCACCATGTTTTTCATCAAATCCATCAACAGATACTAAAACATTTATTTTTAATTCATCACGAATACAATTATGAACAAAAGAGTCTAAAGCCCTTTTTAATAAATCAGGTCTTTTATAAGTTGGTATACCTACTGTTATTTTTGCCGACATAAGTAAAAGTTAAATAAATTCTAGATTAAAATATCACTTTTATAAAGAATATTGATTAAAAAGATCATTAAATTTAAACTTTTTTATAAGAAATATTCTCTTAAAATATATTTTATATTCTTAAGCAGGTGTGTAATAAGAAATTACAACACCTTTGTGTGGTCCATGAAAAATAAAATTTGCACCTACTCCAACAGCATCAACTAAATCAGAAGTAAAAAGTTTTTTTATATTTTCAGATGAATTAATGCCACCTGAAACAATAATTGGTAAATTGTATTTTTTTTTTAAAAATTTTAAATCCTCAATATTAAGACCATTAAGCATTCCTTCGTTATTTACAACATTTATTAGAATTTCACCAGCACCATTACTTATGCAGTTATCAATATGATCTTGAATATTTATATCTTTGATTAATCTTTTTTCTCTCCAATTAAAAATAAAATTTCTTCCAAAAAAATTTTTTTTAATATCTATAGAAACCATGATGCTTTGAGATCCAAAAGTTTCTGACAATTTTTTTATAAATTCGTAATTTTTTAAAGTATAAGTATTTACTGAAATTTTTTCAATTCCAATAGTAAATAATTTTTTAACTTGCTCAATATTGTTAACTCCACCTCCATAAGTAAGAGGCATATTACATTCACCTGAAATATCTCTTAATAAATTATAATTAATATCACCCTCTTTTGTAAAATTATCGATGTTATAAATTAAGAGTTCATCAACATACTTTTCGTTAAAAATTTTAACTATATTTATAGGATCCCCCACATAAGAATGATTACCAAATTTATAGCCTTTTATGAGTTTATTTCCTTTAATAAGTAGTGTTGGAATGACTCTTTTTTTTAACATTTTTCTATAAAATTTTTAATTAATTTTTTTCCTTGGTCGTAACTTTTTTCAGGATGAAATTGAACTCCATAAATATTATTAGTATTAATTATGGAACAAAAATTATATTCATGACTTGTCTCTGCTAAAATATTATTTCTATTAGTATCGACAGCATGAAAACTATGTGCAAAATAAAAGGATTTATTATTAATATTATCTAATAATTTATTTTCTTTTTTTATATTAATTTGATTCCAGCCTAGATGAGGCACTTTTAGATTTTTCAAGTTAAATTTTATACAACTACCATCAACTAAATTTAAACCATCCAAGTTTCCTTCTTCGCTTTTTTTGAATAGTGATTGCATTCCAACACAAATACCCAAAATTGAATAATTTTTTTCTTTTACTAAAAAAATAATTTTTTCAAATAAATCCTGGTTTTTTAAAGATCGAATAAATGAGTCAAAACTTCCGACTCCAGGTAATATAATTTTCTTACTATTAGTAAATTCCTCTGGTTTTGAGATTATTTTATAATCATACTCTAAATCTTTAATTACTTTAATTAATGAACCAATATTTCCAACTCCAGATTTAATTAAATTAATCATTTTTTTTTCTATAACATTGAAAAACTGTAAATATCATAAAAATTAAGCTAAACATAAAACCACCATTAAAATAACCTGCTCCTCTTAATAATTGAACCCCAACAATTAAAAGAAAAAAGATTTTGATATTTGTTGTTGTTTTACTTGTTAAAAAAAAGAATATTAATAATGGACATATTAAAAATGCTATATAACCAAATTCTGTTAATAGCTTTGAAAGATTTGCAGAACCATCATTAAAATTAAGTGTATATACCTCATTATACCAATAAGGTATGACAAGATTATTATACATATAATAATCAAATGCACTTTCATATCTATTTAATCCCCAACCCATACTTCTATATCGTAAAGTTTCTATTGAAATATTTATAGAATTTACAAAAACAGAAGTCGTTAAATTAAATAATTTTTTACTTTTCTGAGTAGGGCCAAGGTATTTAAAATTTTTATCTACTCTTTCGTCTATTAAAAATTTTTTTTTTTCTAATTTTTTTTCTTTAACTTCGTTTAATTTTACTTCAGGTTGAGTAGATTTTGAGCTATATAATTTTTTTGAAAGTTCAGTATTTAGAAGGTTAATTGCCATTGAAGTCTCTGATAACTTTTTTGAACAATTTGAAGTTAAATTGAGAGTGCTAAAAACTAATATGATAATTCCTATATTAATTAGTAATTTTTTTAAAAAAAATTTATAATCATAAAATAATAGAAGAATGTATGCAGAAAATATAGAGAAGAAAACAGTTATAGATGGGAAAATAAGTAGAATAAATATTATTATTAAATGAGCTAACCAAATATATATAACACTTTTATTTTTAAACGAAATTATAAAATATCCAAAAATGGCTCCCAACATCATGCCAAGGTGAGAACTTTCAGTAAACATAAAATGTTTAATTTTGAACTTACCATAACATATTCCTGAATAGTTTTTTTCCCATTCTGATAAGAAATCATATTCAGAAATTATAAAAGTTAAAAAAAAAATTAATAAAAAAAAACTAATTATATAATCAAGATTTTTTGCTATTAGGTTATAGTAAAAAAAAATAATTAACGATAATAAACATACGCCTAATAATCCAAGAATATTTTCTTTAAAAAATATTCCTTTATCAATTAAAATATTAAAAATTAAATGTAGAGCTAAAAATAATAAAGATAGGAAGATAATTATTAATTGTTTTTTATTTTTTAATGAATTAGAAAATTTATTTTTATACAAATCATAAAATATGAATACGATTAAAAGAGATATAAATTCTCTGAAACCATATTGATACAAAAATTTTATATCCCAAAAAAAGATATGTAGACTTATAATAGTTAATATTAATATTTCTTTAAGAGATTTTTTTCTTAAAAAAAATATATTTTTTTCCTGTAACATATGCAAATTTTAAAATAATACTTATTATTAAGTTCTCTTTATTTGTTAATTCTATAAGTATTTGATTTAACTTATCTATATTTTTAAGTCTTATAAAAAAAATTATCAATACTTTTTCAATCACGTTTGATTTTTTAAACATTTTTTTTATTAAATGTACTTTAGATAAATATAATTTTTCCTTTTCGAAAATTGCTTTCCTTTGACTTATAATTGAAGTTTGCCCTTTATGATGCCTACTATACAAAAGACACTTATTTATAATTATTGGCTCATATTTCTCAAAAATTCTAAACATCATCTCATAGTCCTGAACATGTCTTAATTTTTTATTGAATAAACCAACTTTAAAGAAAATATTTTTTTTTATTAAAATTGTACAAAAATTAAAATTATCTCTTAAAAGAATATGATTTTTTGGTGAAAAAGATAAATTGTCATATTTTATTTTCTTAAATATTTTTTTTTTACTATCAACACAAAAAAAACCTGTAATACATAAATTTTTTTTATCTATTGCTTTAATTTGATATTCAAAAATTTTGGGATGAAAATAATCATCACTACTTAACCAAGAAATATATTTTCCTTTTGCTTTTTTTATTCCTGTATTAAGTGCATGACTTACTCCATAATTATTTTTTTGATCAATAAATTTTATAGTCAATGATTTTTTAAAGTTATTTATTATTTGTTTTATCTTTGATATTTCTTTAGCACCATCATTAATAATAATTACCTCAAAATTTTTAAAAGTTTGTTTTTTTAAACTTTTAAGAGAATCATTTAATAAATTGATATTTTTATATACGGGTATAATTACTGAGATTAACATTTAGTTTATAATTTTCATTAGTTTTTTATTTTGCTCATCTCTAGAAAATTTATTTACATTTTTTAACTTTTTAAATTTGAATTTATTTATCTTTAAATTATATAAAAATTTATCTAATGACTCTTTGCTATAATCATTAACATATCCTAAATTGAATTTTTTTATCATTCTTCCTACTTCTGTTTCACCGTTGGAAATAAGAATTATTGGTGTACAAGAACTTAAATATTCATAAAATTTCCCAGTTACCACTTCTTTCGAAGTTGATTTTTCAGTATGAAGAATTAAAAGATAATCAAACTCCCTCATTTTTGATAATGCCTTAAAATATGAGACACTTTTTTTAAATTTAAATTTTTTATAATTTTTAATTTTATTATTTTTAATTATTGAATTACCATAAAATGTAAAATTTAATTTGGAGTTATTATTCAAAGATTTATAAATAATTTTTACATCCCTATAACTATTACTAGAGTCAGAAATTAATCCAAAGTAACCAATTTTAATTGTTTTTAAATTTTGTTTTTTTTTAATTTTATTTTTATTTTTTACAAAAAATCCATTTGTCAAAAGAATAAGTTTATTTTTATTAACAATTTTTAATAAATTTTCAGAAATTTGAGAGGTAGCACATAAAATATAATCTGCTTTTGAAATAATATTTTTCTCAACATTTTCCATTATTTTCTGAATAGGTAGAGTTAAAAGTGAATTTACTCTTTGGGTCCATCCATCTCTATAATCTAATATAATTTTTGTTTTATTAAAATTTTTTTTAATTTTTTTTACAATTTTAAATAATGAGAATGGTGGAGCAGAAATCAATACAAAATCTGGATTGAAAGATACCATAGTCTTCATAGTTTCTTTCTCTATTTTATTTATATGAAAAAAACTGTTATCTATTCCCATTATGTAAAGAATATTTGAAAATAATCTTTTAATAATTCTAAATATTAATTCACTCCAAAATGTTTTTTTTAAAAAATTAGAATTAATATACTTTCTTTCAGTATGTTTAACGTATTTTTCAAAACCAAAATATCCATAATTTTTTTTTTTAACTGAAATTAATTTAATTTTATTTTTTTTTAATGTTTTGAGAAAAGAAACAATTCTAATAACTCCTCCAATGGAAGACGTATAAGGTAAAAATTCTCCAGTAATAACAAGTATTTTTTTTTTAGACAATTTAGAAATTTTCTTTTTTTAATTTAATTTTTAATTCACCTATCCAATTTTTTTTAAATGATAAAGATTTATCGTCAATGATTAAATCATAGCTAGGCTTACCCATTATTAATTTATCATATTTTAATTTCCATTTTTTTAATTGTATTTTAGTAAAATTATAACCAATTTCTGCAGCTTTTTTTTTACTACCTTTTGTGCGACCCATAAATCTGCTTGTAAAGAGAATTATTTTATATTTATTCCTTGGTATTTTATTTATAAATTGGATGTTTTTTTTAATTGGCTTACTCTTTTTATAATCATTATTTTTTTGAACTTTACAAATAACACCATCAATATCAAAACAAATTTTTTTTTTTATTTGCATAAATTAATTATTGTAAAGTTTAATACATTTTTTGATATTAAATTTATTATAACCAATATTAGAAATTATATATTTCATTTTTTTTAAATCTTTTTTAGTATCAATAGTATATTTATTATTTAAAAACCAATTTTTTGGAGAATTTAAATAAAATATTTTAAATTTGTTCTGATTATTATAAAAGTATGATGTTAAGTTTTCTTTATTATATTTTGAAGTTTTAATTTTCGTCAATTTCTGTAATGATTTTGCTGAGATAATTTCAACTGTTAAACCTTGATCAACTTTCTTTTCTAATTTATTATTTGAAATAAGATCATAATTGTTATTTTTCTTATTAAGTTTAATTATTGTATTATTTATATAATTATAACTAAAAAAAGGTCTATCACCACAAACTCTTAAAAAATAATTAAAATTATACTTTTTTGAGCAATTAATTGTTCTATTTATTAAGTCATTTGTAGAACCATAAAAAAAATTAATTTTATATTTTTTTAATATTTTACTAAAAATTAAATCATTCTTAGATTTTGTTGTTGCAATTATAACTTTATTAATTGATTTTATTTTTAATGTATTTTCGACAACGGACTCGATTAATGATTTATTTTTATATACTTTAATTAAAGCTTTATTTTTAAGCCTTTTTGAGTCAGTTCTTGTATAAATTATAGCTGTTCTAATCAATGTTAATCTTAAAATATTTAATAAACCATTCCACAAATCTTTTTACACCAATTTTATAATTCACTTTAAATTTATAATTTATTATTTTATTTGTATTTGTCATCTTTGAATACGAGGAAGGAATATCTCCTAATTGAAGTTTATAGTATTTCTTTTTTGCAACTATCCCAATATTTTTTTCAATTTCTTTGATATAATCCATTAATTTCACTTTTGATTGATTGCCAATATTTAGAATTTGAAATGGGGCTAAACTTTCAGATGGATTAGTTGATTTAAAATTTATTTTACTTTTTGGATATTTATTCATTATTAACTTAAGACAATTAACAACATCATCTATATAAGAAAAATCTCTTAAATGATTACCATAATTAAATATTTGTATTGGCTTATTTAAAATTATATTTTTTGCAAATTTAAACAGTGCCATATCAGGTCTGCCCCACGGACCATAAACAGTAAAAAATCTAACACCTGTACATTTCATACCATATATACAGCTATAAGAATGGGCCATAAGTTCATTTGACCTTTTAGTTGATGCATAAAATTGGGACGGATGATTAACCTGGTCTTTTTCCTCAAATGGTAGCTTTTTGTTTAGTCCATAAACACTACTAGTGCTGGCAAATATAAAGTGCTTAATATCAAAAATTCTACTACTATCTAAAATATTAAAAAAGCCTAATAAATTATTAGACACATAATCCTCTGGTTTTTTTATTGAATGCCTTACACCTGCCTGGGCTGCAAGATGATAAACGGTTTTAAATTTGTAATTTTTAAAAATTTTAATTATCCCAATTTTATTTCTAATATCTTTCTTGAAAAACTTAAAATTTTTGTATTTTTTTAAAATTTTTAATCTATCAAATTTAATTTTTGTAGAATAATAACTGTTAATATTATCAATTCCAATAACACTTTTTCCATCTTTTAAAAACCTTAGTGCTAATGAAAATCCAATAAAACCAGCAACCCCTGTAATAAGTATTTTTTTTTTTTTCATTTTATTTATTTAAAATTTTGTTTACTAAATTAGCAATTTTTATTGTTGATTTACCATCACCAAAAATCTTACTTTTTGATATTTTTTTTTTTAAAAAGGTATCATTTTTTTTTATATTTATAATATTTGTTCCTATTAATTTAACAGTATGAGTTTTTTTTAATTCATTCCATTCAGTTTCTTCTCTCAAAACAAAACATTTTTTTCCACTAAAATGTGCCTCTTTTTGCAAGCCACCACTGTCAGTTATAACAAATTTTGATCCTTTGAGTGCAGCTAGGCACTCTAAATAGGATATGGGATTAGAAAAAATTATGTTATTAGGTATTTTAATATTATTTTTATTTATTATATTTTTTATTTTAGGATGTATCGGCCAAAAAAATTTATATTGAATTTTTGATATAGATTTTAATAATTTTTTTATTATAAATTTTTTTGAATTTGAATCTCTATGAACAGTTAAAAATAAATAATCGTTAGGTAAGTTAAATTTTTTTGAAAATTTCTGAAAGTATTTTTTGTCAATAAATTTACTATAAAGTTTAAACGAGTCATACATTACATCACCATAATTAAATTTTTTTTTAGATTGTAAAACTCTCAGATTTCTTAATGACTCATTATTGGGACATATTAAATAATCAGATAAGTAATCAGCAAAAATTCTATTTTGTTCTTCAGGCATTTCTATATCATTAGATCTTAGACCAGACTCAATGTGCATAAGCTTTATGTTTGATCGTTTTGCAATTATACTACCTGCAAGAGTTGAATCTGTATCACCGTAAACAATAACCAAATCAGGTTTAATTTTGTTAACAATTTTTCCAGTTCGCAAAAGCATTTCTGATAGCCTAGAAATTCTATTTTGATTTGATTGGAGATTAATTTTAATTAAATTTTTATCAAATTTTAATTCTTTAAAAAAAATTTTTGACATATTGCGATCAAAATGCTGACCAGTATGGAGTAGTATATTGCTAAAATTTTTATATCTATTTAATGATTTAATTGTAACAAAAGCTTTGATAAACTGTGGTCTAGCACCTACAATACTTAATATTTTTTTCATAATATAATATAAATAATCGAACTATTTTAAAATTATGTACATTATAAAAAACATTTATAAAAGAATAATTAATTTCTTTAATTATAAATTAAAAAAATTCTTCTATTTGCATCATTTTTCTCAAAAAAAATTAGATTTCAATTGGGAAAAAACAAATGATCTTCGAATAAAGGTAATTAATAATTTATTAAATAAAACAAGTGAAAAAAAATATTTAGAAATTGGTTGCGACTTGAATCAAGTTTTCAACAAGGTAAATGCAAAATATAAAATTGGTGTAGACCCATTAAGAGGTGGTAATAGAAGATGTACAAGTGACATTTTTTTTAAAAAAAACTCAGAAAAATTTAACGTTATATTTATTGATGGTCTTCATGAATATAATCAAATTAGAAAAGATGTAATTAACTCACTTAAATTTTTAAAAAATGATGGTTATATCGTTATACACGATTTAATCCCTAGGGACTGGCTGGAAGAACATATTCCAAGATTAAATTCAACTTGGTGTGGTGACGTTTGGAAAATATCTTTTGATTTAATGAAATCAAAAAATATTAAATTCGAGCTATTGTTAATTGATTTTGGACTTGGAATTGTAAGGAAAAAAAGTAGTAATGTTATCCTTTATAAAAGTGACTTTAAAAATAAAGATTTTAATTTTTTTGTTAAAAATTACCGGAGATTACCACTAGTAAAAATTTCCAAAACGTCAAAATATATTTAATTATGTAACAATAATTTGAATTGCATTTTATTTTAATAGAGTTAATGAATAGATATGATTACAAATAAATTAATTTCAAAATTTGATAAAAACGGTTTTATAATTATTAGAAATTTTATAGATAAAAAAAATATAAATAATATCTTTGATCAATTAAACAAAACTTTAAACCATATTTTAAAAAAAAATGATATAAAATTTAATTCTGAAGACACAATTGAAAAAAAATATATTATCTTAAAAAAAAAAAATCCAATACTTAAATCTCATTTTTATGATTCTATAAAACTTTTGGATGCAACAAATAGAATTGTTTTTTCTTCAAAAGTAATCAATACAATGAAAAAATTACTTAAAAAAAAAGTCATATTTGTTAGAGGTCAAAGGTTAAGACTCGATCATAAATCTGATCCTTACAATCTTCCACTTCATCAAGAATTAAATAATATTTCAAATGATTTTGGACTGTTGTGGATGCCTTTGGTTAAAGTAAACCAAAAATCTGGCTCTTTATGTATTATCCCAAGATCTCACAAATTTGGACATTTGTTATATACTGATTCGAAACTCACTGCTGAAAAGCATAGAGTAGGAATAGTAAAAAATATATTAAAAAATAAAAAAGAATTAAATTATAAAAATCCAATAGTAGATAAATTATTTAAAAAAGAGAATTTGTATTTTCCATCTCTCAATCCTGGAGATGCTTTAATATTTAAAACATTTATTTTTCATGGATCTACGCCATACATAGGTAAGGGATTGAGATGGACACTTTTATCTAGTTTTCACCCAATAGATACAGTTCCCTATATTGTTGATGAAAAAATGAAATCATTTGCGATTCCATATGAGTCTGATTATAATTTTAATATCTAATTTTTATTTTTTCCAACGTCCTCTATAATTTTCATGAGCATCAATTTCAGAAATTTGTAAGTCTAACCCTCTATCAATAGACATTTCTTGAACTCTCATTTGGTATTTACAAAGATAATCTAAATCTTTTTGAAGAATTGCAAATTTATTATCCCGACCTGGTAAATTATTATCAATGGTAAAATGTTTCTCAATTACTGTAGCACCATTTGAAATTGCATAAATTGCGTCATCTATTCCAGGACAATGACCTGAATATCCGACTCTTTTGAATACTTCTTTTATATAAAAAAACTTTGAAAAATTACAGTGATCGTAATTTAAAGGATATGAGCTGACACAATGAAGAAGAGTTAAATTTTTACAATCTTTGAATTTTTCCAAGTTTTTTAATTCATTAATTTTAAGAGCACCTGTAGAAACAATAACATTTTCAAAGTCATTTAAGGATTTTTTTATTAAGTCTAAATCATGTGCTTCTAATGATGGTATTTTTATATATTTTGAAGAACAATTTAGTAAAATTTTATATCCATCTATATTGAATACTGACGCAAAGCAATCTAACTTTTTTGACTTACTATAGTCGTACAACAGTCTATATTTATCATTATCCAAATAAGCTTTATTATATATTTCCTTTCTACCATCATTATCCCAGGGTCCATCTTTCAAATTTTTAGGGTCCCAGAGTTGAAATTTAACATATTTACAACCTGCCTCGGACGCTTGATCAATCATTTTTTTTGCAAGATCGATATCCCCAAGAAAATTCCAACCTATTTCAGCAATTATCATGATTGGTTTTTAAACTGTTGAAGCCAATAATTCAAATCATTATATTCAATATTAGCAACTAATTTTTTTATTTTCTTATATTCAATTTGATCAATATTATACCACCATGCATCTAGGTCGTTTATATTGTTTATAAACTTTGCTGCCTCATCCCCTGATGAGAAAATTAAATTATTTTTTTTCAAAAATTTTATAAATTTTTTTCCAATTACTGAAAAATAAAAATTTTTTTCGTCAATTATAAATATAAATGGTATATCTAAATTTATAGTTTCAAAAAATAAAGTACTGAAATATTCAAATATTAATAACTTGGACTGAAAAATAAGATTAAAATCTTTTTTAATATTTTTAGAACTAATATTAAGTTTCGATTTTATTATTTTTTTTGTATCTTGTTGTTTATAACGCTGTTCATAATATTGTTTAAACATTACATTTTTTGGGTCTAATATTGTTTTTAAGAATTTTTTCCTATTCTTGTAAAGTGTTTCATATAATTCGATATGATAAACGTGTCTTTGAAAATCATAAGGAAAATTAGCACCTAAAATAAAGGTAAGATATTTTTTTTTATAATTATTTTTTTCTTTGTTATAAAAATTAAATTTATTCAAAACCTGTTGTGCGTTCGAAGGAAAATGTTTGTTTTTAAATTTATAACCCCAAGTATAGTACTTGTCTGAAATTTCATAATCATGCCAACCTAGTGCATACTCATTACTGACAGAATAATTTCCTCCATGTTGAGAAATTAAAATTTTTGGCTTTTTTTGAGATAAAGATGACCATCTCATCATCGACATTTTAAGAATTTCGTCGTCTAAATGTGATGTCTTTGTGAAAATTCCTCTTGGTGTAAACTTATATATATGTTCTGACATTTTCTCATAAAACTCAAACTCCTCGATATAAGATATAGGAATAGAATCTTTAATTAATAATGATAAATCCCTAGGTAATTTTGATTTAATAATATCATAAAACTTTTTTCTTAAATGTTTATTTTTTATGTAAATACTTATATCGGGCTGAATTAAACTAAAATTAGAAAATGGTACAATTTTAAAACCTGAAAAAATAAATAATTTTAATAAAGTTAAATTACTAAAACCTGAATTAATTAGTAAAATAGAATTTTTTGTTAAAAAAAATTTTGAAATAAATAAAACAATTTCTTTAAAAACTTTTCTAAAAAAATTTTCATTTAATTTTTTTTTTTTATTTTATATATGGTATTCTGTTTAGTATTTTTTATTTTTGAGAAAATATTAAAGTTAAAATTATAATCATTAATATTTGATATAAATTCCGAATAATTATTATTATAAATTATGTTTAATTTTTTCTCAGGGATAATCTTATCTTTTATGAATTTACAATAAAATTTTCTTGTTAAATATAGTTTTAATAAATCATCTAACCAAGACCCAATAAGATAATTATAATCCTGACTTCTAAAATTTTTTTTATGAATTTGATTTAAGCTTTGAGATAATGTTTTAATTAATATTACTCTTTGCTTTAAAAAGTTTTTTTTAAAGTTTTTTTTATAATTTACATATTTTTCTTCTCTTATTTTTAGATAACTTTTTATAAATTTTATATTTTTCAAAATTTTATTTATTATAAAATTTCATTATTTTATTTGAAACAAATTTAACTTGTTTTTCATTCATTGATAAATGGAATGGTAAACTCAAAATCTCTTGCGAAATTTTTTTACTTCTTGGCATTTTTCTATTCATACTTAATTTTTTGAATATTTTTTGCTTACTTAATATTAATGGATAATAAATATTTGTTCCAATATTTTGATCTTTAAGATAATTTCTTAATTTGTTTCTATTCTTAACTAGTACATTTAAAAGAGGATAGCATGAATAATAATTTTTTTTTAAATTCAAAAATTTAATATTTTCATTTTCTTTCAGATGCTTTTTATATAGTAAATATAATCTTTTTTTTAACTTTAGATTTTTATTAAAATTTTTAAGTTTTTCTATCAATACTACTGCCTGAATTGTGTCTAATCTTGCATTTAAACCCTTAATATCAAAATAGTATTTTTTCTTCTGTCCATGTTGTCTAATTTGTTTAAATTTTTCATAAAGTTTTTTTTCTTTTGTAAAAATTGCTCCTCCGTCCCCAAAGCATCCTAAGGACTTGGTTGGGAAAAAACTTGTACATCCAATATCAAAAATTCCACAACTTTTTTGATTTTTATACATTGCACCAAAACTTTGTGCTGCATCTTCTATTATTGGAATTTTGTATTTTTTTTTTATAATTTTGAGTTTTTTAATGTCTGGTATCTGCCCAAATAACGATACAACAATTATGCAGGATGTTTTTTTTGTGATTTTTTTTTCTAAATCATCTGTGTTTATTAAACCTGTTGTATACTCAACATCCACAAAAACAGGTTTTAAACCAGCTCTCAAAATAACTTCAGCTGATGATATATAACTAAATGCAGGAGTTATTACCTCTGAATTTTTTTGTAAATTTAACGACAGTAGAGCAATAAGTAGTGCATCTGTCCCACTTGATGTTGATACAGAAAATCTTGTTTGTACAAATGAAGCCAAACGATTTTCAAGTAATTTTACCTCTTTTCCTAATATATAAGCTTTACTATCAATTAATTTAGAAATATTTTTTTTTAATTTTTTATAGTCTAAAGTTGGATCGTATAAATTATTAAATTCAACTTTCATAACTATAATTTTTTTTTTTCTTGCGCAGGGTTTCCATAGACTAAACTATTAATTCTAACATTTTTTGTTACGACTGAACCTGCTCCTACAAAGGAGTTTTTGCCTATTTTTAAACCACAAACTATAGTTGCATTTGCACCAATTGTTGAACCTTTTTCAATTAATGTTTTAGAGAAGTTATCTTTTTGATTTATTTTACTTCTGGGGAATTTTACATTTGTAAATACTACAGATGGTCCTATAAAAACATCGTCTTTAACCGTTACACCAGAATAAATTGATACATTATTTTGAATTTTTACGTTGTTACCAATTTTAACTTTTTCTCCTAGGAAAACATTTTGACCAAGTATACAATTTCTACCTATCTTGGCTCCTTTTGAAATATGACACCAATGCCAAATTTTAGTGCCATTTCCTATAATTACTTTTTCATCAACTACAGATGAACTATGAACAAAAAAATTTTTTTTCATTTTAATATTTACATATTTCTTAGTTTTTCAGTTATAAACAAACTTTTTTTTACATCTTCTATTTCAAAACCTTTTCCTTCAATAATTTTTTTATAACTTAGTATGTGCATATTTGTAAAATTTTGAGATAAATCAAGATTAATATTATCAAAAAAAAGTTTTCTGACTGACTTTATATTTTTATTTTTTTTATTTAAATATTTTTCTGATGTTGAAATTATCCAATTTACTTTTGCATTTTCAAAGTAAATACTTCCAATATTTGTTGTTAAACTATTTTTTTTTAATTCTACCTTTTTATAATTTCCAAAGAACCAGGCCAATAAATCAAATAAATGTATACCGATGTTTGTTGTAAGACCTCCTGACTTAAGTACATTACCTTTCCATGATTTAAGAAACCAATCACCTCGATATGTGACATAAATTATCCTACAATTAATTTTAATCCCAGGATTTTTTAAAATTTTTTTCATTAAATTTTTTCTAAAATTAATTATATTTTTATTTAGTCTTAATTGCATTATGCAAAATACTTTTTTTTTATATTTTTTTTGAAAATTTTGGATTTTTTTTAATTGTATTGTTTTTAAAATTAGAGGTTTTTCACAAATAACATTCAGCTTATTTTTTAATCCAAACAATATAAATTTATTATGTAAATAATTTGGAGTACAAATAACTAAATAATCTATTTTTTTTCTTTTTTGAAATTCTGTAATAAATTTTTCAAATTCTTTAAATTTAAAAAAAAACTTGCATTCAGGAAAGTATTTATCGATAGTGCCAGCGTTTTGGGTAATATCGTGTGCTGCAATTAAATTATTATTAGTATTTTTAATTGCTTCAAAATGCTTTGGTGCAATATACCCACAAGCTCCAATTAATATAAAATTTTTCATGTTTGTAATATTTTATAATTATTAATTTTCTTGTATCTGCCTCTACAATCAAAGATGAATTTTGAATTTTTTTCAATTAGATCGTAGTCTATATTATCGTGATCTGTTACAATTATAACTACATTTTGAGATAAAATTCTTTTTGTTAATTTTATACTTTTTTTTTTTATTATAAATTCTCTCGTTTTTGGTAAAGAAGGAATATATGGATCGTGATAGCTTACGTTAAATTTTTTTTTGTTCAAATAATCAATGATTCTAAGTCCTGGGGATTCTCTAGCGTCATCAACATTTTTTTTATAGGCAATACCAATAATTAAAATTTTTTTTTGTTTTATCTTCTTACAATAACTTTCAACTTTTTTTGAAATTTTATAGGGCATCTTCTCGTTTATTATTCCAGAAAGAGTTATAAATTTAGCGTCAGCTCCAGTTTTTTTTGCTTTCCAAGATAATAGAAATGGATCTATAGGTATACAATGACCACCATAACCTGGTCCTGGGTAAAATTTTTGAAATCCAAATGGTTTTGTTCCTGCTGCTTCAATGGCTTCAAATATATTTATATTTAATTTTTCACATATATTTTTCATCTCATTTATAAGACCAATATTTACTGATCTATATATGTTTTCTAACAATTTTGTAAATTCAGCTACTTTAATACTCTTTACAATTATTATTTTTATACCGAGTTTACTGTAAAATAATTTACCCAAAGCTTTACAATTTTCTGTTAGACCTCCAAGAACTTTTGGAATTTTCATTAATGAAAATTTTTTATTTCCAGGATCTTCTCTTTCAGGGGAGTAAATAAGAAAGAAATTAAGTCCTAAATTAAATTTTTTTTTTAACATAGGAACTATTACTTCTTCACATGTCCCTGGATATGTTGTGCTCTCAAGACTTAAAACTTGGTTATTTTTTAAATAAGGATAAATCAGTCTCATTGAACTATTTATAAAATACATATCTGGTGATTTATTTTTTTTTATTGGTGTAGGAACACACAATATTATTAAATCCATTTTTGATATGATTGAAAAATCACTTGTCGGAAAAAACTTTTTCTTATTCATTAGTCGGATATCTTGATTTGAAAAATAATTTATATAACTAATGCCCTTCTTTAGTTTACTAATTTTGGCATGGTCTATATCAAACCCAAATGTTTCTACCCCTTTTTCAACAAATCCTTTTGCTAAAGGTAACCCCACATATCCAAGACCAACTATACCAACTTTTATTTCATTTTTTTTAATTTTTAATTTAATTTCTCTAATTATTTTCATTTAAATTTTCCTAAAGAATTTATATCAATTATCTCATTATTTGCAGTTTCTACAAAACCACTTTTTTTTTTAAACATATTGCCTTTACCTAAAATTTCCCATCTTCCACAAATCACTGAACCATTAAATTTATAAATCGTTTCAGAATTAAAATCTAAATTATTAAATCTTCCTGAATTCAATAGAGAAAATTCTTTTTTTTGAAATTTAAAAATTGGTTGTTTTTCCTTAAAAACTGAAAATACAACATCAAAATTACTTAAATTCATAAGATTTGCTGCTGTCATTACATGATCAAATTTATTCCTAATAATATGCAAATTTAAAAACATAAATATTTCTGAGTTTCCTCCATTTTTTTTATATTGTTTTTTTGTAAAATTTAAAATTTCTTGTAACGAGGAAATAGATTTTTCAAATTTACTAGGTCTTTTAAAAATAAAAACTTTTTTCTTTTTAAGAAAAGCTTTATTGTTTTGTAAATATTTTAACACTCTAGAATTTGAAGTTGTAAATATTACTTCTGATATGAAATCTAATTTATTTAAAGTATTTAATTGTTTCTGAATAAGACTTTGATTTCCAATTTTTTTAAATGGAACATTTTTTAAATTTTCAAAACTATTTTTTATCGCAATTACAGCTGTGATAGCTTTTCTTTTAACAAAATTTTTTTTTGCCATTTTATTAAAAATTTTTGCTCTCTCTTTCAAAATATTTTTTTTTGTTTTTGTTAATGATTGTTGATGTTGTCTATAATAAAATATAGGTCTTTTAAGATAAAAATATTTTATATTATCGCGTAACTTCAGCCAAGCATCCCAACCATCTTGGGCTTTAACATCTGTAAAATACCCATCAACTTTTTTTAAATCATTTACTTTATACATTGTACAAGCGCCATGAGGAGCAACATGTTTTTTTATGATATTTAAATTCTTTTCATAACCTATGACATTTCCATCTTCATTTGCATAATAATAATTTCCATATACCGCACCTATATTTTTTTTTTTCTGGAACACTTCAACCATGTTTTTTATAGCTGTATTTTCTAACCAGTCATCTGCATCTAATCTCAAAAAAAATTTACCTTTGCATATTTTAATAATTTTATTTGATATTTTTTGTAAACCCAAACTTTTACTATTTAAAAAAATCTTTACTTTAGGATTTTTTTTTTTAATTTTTTTTAAAATATTTTTTGAATTATCTTTTGAAAAATCATCAACTAAGTAGATATCTAGCTTTCTATAAGACTGATCTAAAACACTTTGAAAAGATTTTTCAAGAAACATTCCATAATTTTTTGTAGTAATCATTATTGTAACTAGTGGTTTTTGCATAATTAATTTAAAATTTTATTATCAATTATTACTTTCTATTCTTAATAGACTTCTTTTTTCAATTTTTAACTGATCGATCGTTAATTTGTAAATTTTAGTCAAATCTATTAAATCCATATATCCACCAAAACAATTTAGGGTTTTATATGAATTATTTTTTTTTAAAACTTTTGTAGTATCTTCCGAATAATATGAAAGTATTTTGTAATTTAATTTTCTTACAAACATTTTAAATGATGTTTTTTTTTTCTTATTGTTTTCTATAATTCTTCCGAAAAAATTTTTATAATATCTATAATAAACTCCCACTTCTTGCTCTGCTACATGAAAAAATGGGAAGCCTGTTTTTTTAAAATCAATGTTCATAAATAAAAGTTTTGATTTTTTTTTTAAAAGAAATCCAAAAGGTGACTTCTTGCTAAAGCTATTTCTATGACTTAATTTTAATATTTTTTTTTGGTCTTTACCCCAAACTAACATAGAATATACAGGGTGCTTTGTTCTACTGAAAGTTTTATCTTGAAGTATAAAATTACTTAATGAACCTGATGCAGATTTTGAATTTTTGTGATCGAATAAACCAGTTTTAAAAAAGTCCCAAAAAAAACTATAAAAAACTAAATTTCCATTTTTACCAACTATATTTTTTAAAATTTCAACTAAATCGAATAAATTGATTTGAACTCCCTTTTTTTTTAGAAAAATTACTGTTTTTAGTAAATCTATGTTTACAATCAATGTTGTATTTTTTCTAACACCCAATTTAAGAAGTTTTTTTTTAAAATTAAGTTTAAAATTGTACATTCAGATCTAGACTATTTGAAAATTAAATTATGTTTTATTAAATTTTTATACATTTTTTTTGTAATTTTTAAATTCTTACCAATTAAATCAGATATATCTTCTAATGAATTATTGCCATCACAAAAAGATAAAAAGTTTAAAAGTTCTTTCGCATATTCTTTTTTATTGTTTTTGTATAATGAACTTTTTGTAGGATATAGTTTTCTTTTTCCTAAATTTGGTTCACAGTAAACTTTTGAAATTGGGAAACAACTTTTCTCAATCAATTTAATTAAATCTTTAAAAATTCCGAAATTTCTACTTAAGCCCTTTAGATTAATAAATTCTAAATTATCATCAGAGGTATGGTATTCTTTATAAGTATGATATTTTGAGCTCATAATTGAAATAGTTGGAATATTTACTAATGCAGACATATATTGCCTTTCGTCACTACCTCTTTGTTTCCAATTATATTTTTTATAATTAAATTTTTTAGATTTTAAGTATTTTTTAACCAATCTGTCTAAAAAAGTATTTTCATATTTAGTAGGTAATAAAGAGATTGATTTATTGTCTCCCACACAAGTAACATTAAAAATACCAATAACATTTTTTTTTAAATTTAAAAAATTTTTATTTATATAATAAATTGAACCGATAGTTTCAGGTATAAAAATAAATCTATAACTATAAAAATTATCTAAATACTGACTTAACCATTTAGATAAAAAAATTGTTAATGCAGGTCCAGATAATTCATTGTTTGCCATAGATGGATGACAAATATAAGTGGAAAAAATAATCTCTTTAGAGCTTTTTCCTTTAATAAATATTTCTCCAAAACTCATTGACCCTTTTTTTAAGTTTGTATCAATATCAATTGTGAAAGTATTTTTTTTGTTAATTTTTTTAAAATTATTATATGAAATGTTAAATGACCAATCCTTTTTATAATAAGACGTCGTATAAGGAACAGCACTGGGTAAAGATTTTATATAATGTAACTTTTTTTTTAAATAATTATAATTTACACTTTTTTTCTTTACGGGAACAGAATACCCCATCAAATGAAGATTGTTTTCCTTAAAATCAACTATTTTTTTATTTTCATTTAAATCTTTTATAAAAGCCTGTTTGACGTTCCATTCTAGAGGAATTTTCCAATCATATGCTTTTGTATTAGATGTTACTTCTTTGATTTTTAATTTAGGGTTTATTTTTTTTAATATTCTAAGAGTTTTTCTATTTCCATTTCCAGTTAGACTTCTATTTATTGGCCATAAAACTTTTATTAATTTAATAATTTGATTGCCAGGATACATTTTTATTTTAAAGGGAATTAAAATTTAACATCGTATTTAGTCTCAAGCAACTCTTTACCTTTTTTGAATGAACTAAAATCTATTATATCGTCTGTTTCCAAAGTAATTTTAAATTCCTCTTCAAGAGCAGACATTAGAGTCATGTGACCAATAGAGTCCCACTCTGGAATATCATTATATTTTATATCTTCCGAAAAGTCGTTTGAATTTATTGACAATGAATCAATAAATACTTTTTTATACCTATCATTTGAGTTCATGATTATTAGTTTCCTAGACTAGTTTTTACAGTATTTACAATCTTTTCTATAGAAAGTCCATTAAGATGTTGTAGGTAGTTTTGACTTCCACCTTTTGTATAAACATCATTAATCCCCAATCTAACTAATTTACAATTATTTTTCTCAGAACTCATTACCTCTGCGACTGCACTACCTAAACCTCCAATTATGTTATGCTCCTCGGCGGTAAAAATAATTTCACTCTCTTTCATTTTTTTCAATATCATATCTTTATCAATTGGCTTAATAGTGTGCATGTCAATTACTGAAATATTTATATTATCTTTAATTAATAATTTTGCTGCCTCTAAACAATTATAAACTAAGGGACCATTACAAATTAAAACTCCGTCATTCCCTTTTTTTAATTCTATTGATTTTCCAATTTGAAACTCATAATCCTTTTCATAAACAATTGGATTGTTTGAACTACCTGTTAGTCGAATATAACATGAATTATTGTGCTTAATTGCTCCCTCTAATGCTTTTGCTAGTTCCAAACAATCAGCCGGAGAAATAATTGTAATATTAGGAATACTTCTTAAAACTCCAATTTCCTCAATTGATGCATGAGTAAAACCCAAGCTACCTAATGCCAACCCACTAGCTAAGCCAACCATAATTATCTTATTTTTCATATATCCTAAATTTACTTTGATCTGCTCACAGCATCTTAAAGTTTGAAATGGTCCAAATGTAGTTGTAATTACTTTGTAATTTTCATTTGCTAATCCAGTGGCAATACCAATTAAATTTTGCTCAGCAATTCCAACATCTATATAATTGTCAGGGTATGTTTTTCGAAATCTATCTAAACCAGCTGAAGTTGATACATCTGAAGTTAATATAATTAAATCATTAAAATCTTTAACAATCTCTAAAGATAATAAGCCAAATGTTGCTCTTTGACCTAAAAGGGACCAGGTTTTAATATTTCTTTCATTGATTAACATTTTTAATTTTCAATTTCTTTAATAGCTTCTTCATAAATTTTTTTACTTATAATACCATGATGCCATTGATTATTATTTTCTGAAAAAGCAAAACCTTTTCCTTTAACTGTATTTGCAATAAGTAAGTTAGGTTTATTAAAATCAACCGTATAGAAATAATCATTTAATAACTTTCTATCATGTCCATCTATAGAAGAAACTTTCCATCCAAATGCTTTCCATTTATCCTCGATAGATCTTAAATTCATAATATCTTTATTAGAGCCTGTTTGTTGGAAATTATTTTTATCAATAATCACCACTAAATTTTTAACATTAAGATTTGGAGCCGCCATAGCTGACTCCCACACAGATCCTTCGTTACATTCACCATCACCCAAAATCACAAAAGTTTTAAAATTTGATTTTTTTTTTTCAGCTGAAATTGCTAAACCAATACCAATAGATAGCCCCATACCAAGTGAGCCTGTAGAAAACTCGATTCCTAAATTTTTATTCAAAACTGGATGACCAAGAAGATTACTTCCATCTTCTTCAAATGTATTAAGTTCATTGTCGTCAATAAGCCCAATTTGATTGAGTGATGCATAAAGAGCCAAGCAAGCATGACCCTTGCTTAATATTACTCTATCTCTAGAATTATAGTTTTTGTGATTAATTCCTAAAATATTATATGTTGTAAAAATTGTTGATAATATATCGGTACAAGATAAAGCTCCCCCTAGATGAGCGCTTTTTGCTCCAGCTTTATATGCTGTTTTTAAAATTTTCTTTCTTACCTCTTTTGAAAAAAAGTCAATTTTATCTAGTTTCTTTTTTTCATCCATATTTTTTATTTTAAACCACCATCTAATCTTAGATTTTGACCAGTCAAATAACTAGAGATATCAGAGGCCAAAAATAAAACTAAATTTGCAACATCTATTCTTTCACCTATACGTCTTAAAGGTATTTCATTTACTATATTTTCAAGATATTTTTTGTCTGTACTTTTAATCATCATATCAGTGTTAGTAAGTCCAGGAGAGACTGAATTTACTCTTATTTTACTTGGACCTAATTCTCTAGATAAAACTTTAGAAAATACTTCAATTGCACCTTTTGAAGAAGCGTAAACAGATCGACCAACATTTCCATCCTGAGCAGCAGATGATGATAGAAATATTATACTACCACCTTTTTTTTTATCTATTTTTCTTATTAAACCTTGTGTAAAAAAAATTTGATTAAAAAAATTAATATCAAAAATTTTCTTTGCCTCTTCAATTTTAGTCAATTGGAAAAGTTTATTATGAATTTCACCTGCATTATTTACAATACAATCAATATTATTTTCATCTAATTTAATTTGATTTATCGCAGCATTAACACTATCTAAATTAGAAAGATCTAAATTAATCTCTTTGATTTTAGTGTTAAATTTACTTTTTAACTTTTCAATACTATCAAAAAAATTATTGTTACTGCTTCTGTGGCATGCATATACATTGCACCCATGCTCAACAAATAAATTTAAAGTTTCAAAACCAATGCCTCTATTTGAACCAGTAATTACTGCTGTTTTTCCTCTTAAAAGCATTAAGTTAATTTACAAAGTCTGAGTCTTTGAATATGTCTTTTGCTAAAGCAGGTTTAAATATAGATTGTCCAGATTTTGTCATAAAGTTTTTAATAAAATTTTTGTCTTCACCAGCTAGACATAGATCACTGTGATTTCTAAAATATTTAATCCTAAATCCATAATCTACAATTTCTTTTAATGGTTTCTCAAAGATATTCCCAATTTTTATATGTACATATGGACAAACAAGCACATCACCTATTGGAGTTATGTATAGTCTATTTACTGTAGTGCAACCTAATATTTTAGTATGATCTTTATCAAAGGGATTCCAAACATTTCTAACTAAATTTTTATATTCTTTTCTTATCTTTCTTAAATACTCTCTATCTTTGTCATCACATATTATATCTTCAGCTTTTTGCCACATACCTGCTGGTACAGCTACATTCAAAAGTGTTTTATAATTCTGATCTTTTGAGTAATCTAATAATTGTTTAAGATGTTC
>MDTG01208318.1_pt1 | contig 42161 bp, 45 predicted proteins | sample 811421 | NCBI WGS metagenome assembly MDTG01 (sample SAMN05326645, study PRJNA326480) | marine metagenome | isolation source: seawater | place: Pacific Ocean: South East | collected 2011 | reverse complement strand
CCTGCCAGTGGCCGTCGCGGCGGGACGTGGAGTCGTCGACGTCGCGGTAGCGCTTCGCCGCGCCGGCCAGGACGTATTCGAGTTCCTCGTAGCCCAGCGCGGCGACGTCCTGCAGGGCCGCGGCGAAGGGCCAGCCGTGCTTACCGCCGGTGAGCGGTCCTTCGACGCCGGCCGTCAGCGGGACGCGGGCGCCCACTACACCGGCTCCGCCAGGAACACGGGAATCTTCCGCTCGGTCTTGGCCTGGTACTCGTTGTAGTTGGGGAAGGCTTTCGCGGCCTCGGCCCACAGGCGCTCCCGCTCGGCGTCGTCGGTCACCTCGCGCACGCGCATCTTGTAGACCTCGGTGGCGTCGCGGATCTCCACGTCGGGGTTGGCGCGCAGGTTGTACACCCATACCGGGTTCTTGGGCTGGCCGCCCATGGACCCGACCAGCACGTAGCTGTCGTCCACCTTCACCCGCATCAGCGGGATCTTGCGGATCGCGCCGGTCTTGCCGCCCTTGTGGGTGACGATGATGCACGGCATGTCCGTGTTCGGCAGGGTGGTGGCCTCGGTGCCGCCGCTGGCTTCGTACTTCTCGACGTGCTTGCGGACCCAGTCGATGCTCGGGGGGATGTATTCGGCCATGGGTAGTCCTCCTCCGTTTGCGTCCCGGCATTTCACCACAGAGCTTCGAGCCCGCGCACCCGCGCTTGCCGCGGTCGGTTCGGCGACGTACGGTTCCCAGCCTCGGGGGAGGAGAACGTTCATGGTGCGCAGCAAAGGGTGGCTGGCGGCGCTCGGCGTCGTGCTGGTGCTGGCCGGCGGTGGTCTGGCCCATCTGATTCAGACGGCCGGCGGGGTGACGGTCGAGGACGTGCGTGTGCCGCTGGGGGACGGGCAGCGGCTGTCGGCGCTGCTCTACCGGCCGGCGTCGGCCACCGCGGACCGTCCGGCGCCCGGCGTGCTGGCCGTGCACGGCTACATCAACTCCCGGGAAACCCAGAGCCCGTTCGCCATCGAACTGGCGCGCCGGGGCTTCGTGGTGCTGGCCATCGACCAGACGGGCCACGGCTTCAGCCACGGCGCGGCGTTCAGCGCCGGGTTCGGCGGGCCGGCGGCGCTGCGGTACCTGCGCGGCCTCGGGTTCGTCGACGCGGACAACGTCGGCCTCACCGGCCACAGCATGGGCGGCTGGACGGCGCTCGCGGCCGCGGCCGACCAGCCCGACGGCTACCGGTCGGTGGCGTTGGTGGGCTCCTCGACCGGCGCGCCCTTCGCCCCGGAAGGCAGCCCCACGTTTCCCCGGAACCTGGGCGTGATCTTCAGCCGCTACGACGAGTTCGGCGCGCTGATGTGGGGCGTCGAGGAGGCCGCCGACGTGACCCGGAGCGCGAAGCTGCAGGCCGTGTTCGGCACCGGGGAAACCGTCGAGCCCGGCCGGCTGTACGGCTCGATCGAGGCCGGCGATGCCCGCTGGCTGGCTATGCCGGCCACCACCCATCCCGGCGACCATCTCTCCCACGAGGCCGTGGCGGACACGGTGTCCTGGCTGCAGCGCACCCTGGCCGGCAGCGAGCCCCGGCCGCTGGACGACCAGATCTGGTTCTACAAGGAACTCGGCACGCTGATCGCGCTGATCGGCGGGGTGTGCCTGCTGCTCGGCACCTTCGACGTGGCGCTGCGTCGGTTCGCGCCGCCGCAGGTTCCCGCGCCGGCCGGGGCCGCGAGCCCTGATGGGCGCTGGTGGCTGGGGCTGCTGGTGACGGCTGCGGTGCCGGCACTGACGTTCTATCCGCTGACAGGGCTCGGCGGCGCGTGGGCCGCAAGTTCATTGTTCCCGCAGGCCGTGACCAATCAGATCGTCGCGTGGGCCCTCGGCAACGGCGCGCTGGCGCTGCTGGCCGGGGCGCTGCTGCGTGCGCCCGGGAACCCGGCCGGCGGACCCGCGGGCGGGCAGTCCTTCGCCGGCGTCGCCGCCGCAGCGCTCGCGTCGGTGGCCGCGCTGTACCTGGCGGTCTGGCTGTCGGGCTGGCTGTTCCACACGGACATGCGTTTCTGGGTGGTGGCCCTGAAGCCCCTGGCGACCCATCACGTCCCGGCGCTTCTCGCCTATCTGATTCCGCTCACGGCCTTCTTCTGGATCAGCCAGCAGCTCTGGCATCGGCGGATGTCCCCCGACGCGTCCGCCGGCGCCCAGTACGCGGCCGCGATCTTCGGCGCCGTCGGCGGCCTGACGGTGATGCTGGCCGTGGTGTACGGGTACCTGTTTGCCGCCGGTCATCTGCCCGGCGTCGATCCGCTGTTCACCATCGTCGCCATCCAGTTCGTGCCCGTGCTGGCTTTCGCGGCGATCGTGTCGGTGTTCACCTGGCGGCGCACGGGCGGCACCGCGGCCGGGGCGATCGTGAGCGGTCTGGTCGTGACGTGGTACGTCGTCGCGGGTCAGGCGACCCACGTTTAGGCAGGCGGGCGCCTATACCACGCCGTCGCGCTCCAACGATGCGATGGCGTCGTCGTCGTAGCGCAGGTCCCGCAGGATCTCCCGCGTATGCGCGCCGAGCAGCGGCGGACCGTGGTGAATCGCCGGCCCGTCCCGGTCCGTCACGAAACCGGTCTTCACGACGTGGATCTTGTCGCCGCCTTCCCGCGGCGAGGGCAGCGTCTCCAGTACCCCGCGCACCTCGAGCTGCTCGTCCGCCACCACCTCCGGCAGGGTACGCACCTCGGCGACCGGTACCGAGGCTTCCTCCAGCCGGCGAAGCCATCTGGCGGTGGTGTCCCGGGCCAGCGCCTGACGAATGCAGGCTTTCACCGCCTCGGGGTTGTCGAGCCGCCCTCGCGAGTCGGCGAACTCCGGCCGGCGGAGCTGTTCGGATTCGCCGAGCACGCTGAACAACGCTTCCACGTGCGGCTGGCGCAGCGCGGTGATCTGAATGTGCCCGTCCCGAGTGGGGAACACGTCCGCCGTCGGCTGCCCGGTGGGCGAGGCGTTGCCGTTCAGCCCCACCAGCTTGCCGGCGTTCAGATACCCGCTGAACTGCGCCGCCTGGGCGACGATGGCGGCATCGAGCATGGCCACGTCGATGAACTGGCCCTCGCCCGTGGCCTGCCTGCGGTACAGGGCCGCGGCGATGGCGAACGCAGCGTTGAGCGCCGTGGTCATGTCCACGGGCATGAACCCGGTGCGCGTCGGCCCGGTCTCCGGATGCCCGGTCTGGGACATCATGCCCGACGCCGCCTGAATGGCGCCGTCGTAGGCGGCGAGCCCCGCCTTCGGTCCGCGCTGGCCGTAGCCGGACATCGCGCAGTAGATGAGGTCCGGCTTGATCTTCGACAATGCCTCCCGGCCGAATCCGAGCCGGTCCATGGTGCCGGCGCGGAAGTTCTCCACCACCACGTCGGCGCCCGCCACCAGCCGCGCCACCACGTCCTGCGCCGCCGGCGCCTTCAGATCCAGCGTGAGGCTCTTCTTGTTGACGTTGCAGGTCATGAACGCCGGCGACAGCCCGTCGTCGTTGTCCTCGTTCATCAGCCCGCGGGTCTGATCGCCCGTCCCCGGCTGCTCCACCTTGATCACCTCGGCGCCGAGCAGGGCGAGCTGCATCACCGCGAAGGGCCCGGCGATCACCTGGGTGAAGTCGACGATGCGGACCCCGGCGAAAGCCTGGGTCATCCCCCGGCTCCCGACGCCAGCGGGACGAACTCGTTGATGCGCGCCTCGGTCAGCACCTTGCCGTCCTTCACCAGTGCCATGGCGCGCCAGCCGTCGGCGCCCGCGTCCACCGCCACAGAGAAGGTGTCGTCCCAGAAGATCGGCCGGCGGAAGTAGATGTCGAGGTCCAGCCGCTCCGGCGGGCTGTGCTGCCACAGCGCGGAGAGCAGGTAGTGCACGCCCATGCCCCCGCCGATCAGCGGCGCACGGAAGCCGGCCTTGTTGGCGGCCTCCATCTCGTAGTGAATGCTGTTGCCCTCGCTGCTGTAGCCTTTGACGATCTCGGGCGTGAGGGTGTGGGTGGAGAACTGCTCCAGCGCGTCGACGTCCTCCACCACCGGTGGCGGCCGCTCGCCGGCCCCGCGGCTGCCGGCCTTGTCCGGATCCGGCTTCAGCGACGTGCGCGGCGCCGCGATCACCCGCTCACCAGCCGCGTCCTCGAACCACACATCGGTGTGCACCGTCCGCCCCCGCGGCACCTCGGCCACCCGGTCGATCATCCCCTGCACCCGCAGTGGCTCGCCCAGCCGCGCCGGCCGGTGCTGCACCAGCCGCTGAAGCATGTTCACGTTGCCCTGGGCGGAGATGCCGTTGGCGATGCCTGCGCGGATGCCGATGGCGATGAAGAACGACGGATCCGCCGAGTCACCCAACGCCTCCGGCGGCAGGCCACACAGCGACAGCTTCTCGATCTGATGTTCGCGACTGACGGAAACCGTCGCAGGCCGGAACGCAAATCCCTCACGAGGCTCGAGCCACTCCTCCGGCCACCGCTCGATGTCGATCTCGGCTGTACTCATGCGCGCTCTCCCTTTCACGCACACCCGATTATGTAGGAGCGGCCTCCCGGCCGCGACCCAGGGCATCCGGCCATCGCGCCCGGGAGGGCGCTCCTACGATGCGCGTCCCCACCGTAGGAGCGGCCTCCCGGCCGCGACCACCCCGCGTCCCGCCTTCTCCCCCCAGCCTCACTCCGCTACGATGGGGTCGAAGCAACACCCCCGAGGCGAGCCCCATGGCCAGAAATTTCATGGCGTACCCCGAACTGCGCCACCCGTTCGAGGAGACGCCCATCCACGCCGAAGGACAGGCCACCGTCCTTTATCAGGGCAACACGATCACCCTCGATGAAACGGGCAGCGGTCCCGGGCTGCTCATCCGCCCGGAAGACCTCACCCGGGTGAACGGCTTCGAGCTGAAGCCGGAGGGCGCGTGCTATCGGGACATGTGCATTCCGATGGCGAATCGATTCCTCGTCGAGCGGGACGGCCGGGAGTGGTTCGACCTCACGGCCTTCGCCGATCTCCTCGAGCAGCCCTACGTGGCGGACGAGGAAGCCCGGGTCTGGAGCTTCGCCGAGATCCCGGCCAAGCGCGAGAGCATGATGGTCGACGCCATGGCGCCGGATCTCGAGATCCCGGACCGGCAGGGCAACGTCATCCGGCTGGCGGACTTCGCCGGCAAGAAAGCGTTGATAGTCACCTGGTCCTCATGGTGAGGATGCCAGTTTGACGTGCCCGTGTGGCAACGTATCAACGAAGAAATCGACGACCCGAACTTCATCATCATCTCCGTCGCGGAGGACACCGGCGGCGAGGCGGTCGCGGGCCCGATATTCGATGCCGCGAACCCCAGCTACATTCAGATCGTCGACGAGGATCACCTCGTCAGCAGCGCGTTCCACTTCGTGAACGTGCCCTCGGCGGCCTGGATCGACGAGACCGGCCGGATCGTCCGCATCGACGAAGGCGCCTACGCGAAGAGCTACGAGCTCGGCGAAGGCGAGCAGAAAGTCCAGTTCGGCACCGACGTCTACGCGCCGATCGTGAAGGACTGGGCGGAGAAGGGTGCGGACAGCCAGTACGTGCAGTCCCCCGAAGCCGTGACCGCGAGCATCCGCCAGTTCAGCGTGGACGAACAGAAAGCGGACGCGGCCTTCCGGCTGGCGAACCTGTTCCGCAGCCACGGCAAGCCCGACAAGGCCGAGCGCTACTGGAACCTGGCGCAGCAGCTCAATCCCGACAGCATCAACTTCTTCCGGCAGAACCTCACCCTCTCGGAGGAAGGATCGGCCGGCGAGACGTTCCGCAAGCGGCGCAGCGAGTACGAGGCCCAGGGCAAGGATTACTACCGGCCGCTGGATCTGGATTAGCGGGCTGACGGGCGCCTCCCGCTCCCGGCACCGACAGGGTCTGGTGGCTGGTCAGTCGCCTTTGAGGTAGCGCTCGGCGGCCGCGCCGAGCGTCGCGTCGAACGTGGCGAGCGGCGCGCCCAGCTCCGCGGCGAGCCAGAGATATGCGGCGTCGTAAGCCGTGAGGTCCTGCCGCAGCGCGAGCTGCCGCTGGGCCTCCACGTCCACGGCGCAGCGGGTGAGCTGCAGGCGCTTCAGGTCCGCCAACCCTTGCGCTGCTACCTCCTCCAGCCCCAGGCGCGACTTCTTCACCGCCACGCTCACGAGTTCGTGATCGACGAGGTCTGGTGCATACAGCTCGTGGCCGCGCAGCGCGGCGGCGGCCGTGTCCCGATCCGGTTCATCGAACAGCACGCTGGCGAGCACGCTGCAATCGGCGACGAGCGGCGGCCGGGTGGCGTAGCGCCCGGCGGGTTCCGCGATGATCAGCCCGCGCTGCTCCTCGCGCGATGCCTCACCGGGCATCGCGATCGCCGCGAACGAGGTCCACCGCGCGGGGGCCGCGGTCGATCGGTTCCGGCCGGCGGACCCGGTGCTCCGCCGCGATGTCCTCGATGCCCACAGCGCCAGGCTGGCGTGATCGCAGCGGCTGGTCGGGTGCCGACTCCGCGCCCACAGCCTGGCAGATCAGCGCCATCAGCTCGCCCTGCATGGATCGATGATGGCGTTCGGCACGTCGGCGCAGGCCTTCCACGACTTCGGCGGGGACGTTCTTGATGGACAGGGTAGGCATGGATCCGTTCCGGTTCCGATATGGTGCCATTATGGTTCCGATCTACCGGCCGTTCAATGTGGCCGGCGAGCACCTCCGCGTGGCGGATCGGCGTTTTCCTTGGCGACGCGCGGGCCCGCCGCGCTCGGATGCGTACAATGAACGGCTTTTGCAGGAGTCTGGCCGTGTCCCATGTGCACACCTTCGCCGGCAACCCCCTCGACCGCGGCGACGCCGAGCGGCGCGACCCGGCGTGGCTGGAGGCCCGGGCCCGGGCGCCCGAATCCCGCTACCTGCCGCTGCATCAGCTCAACGTGCTGGTCGACGCCGGCGGAGAAGGGCCGCGCCTGGGCTGGCTGAAGTCCTCCGACGTCGCCCGGCTCGAGGTGGACGTCCCGCCGGTGTTCCTGGGCCTCGACGACGACGGCGTGGCCTGTTTCGCCCAGGACATCTCCGAGGTCCACGACCCGAGCCACGAGCTGAACCTCCCCGGCGGCCTGTCGTTCCAGGAGTCGCGCAGTGCCGCCATGGCGCTGCCCGGCGCCGAGACCGGCATCCTCGCCCAGGCCCGCGCGCAGATCGGCTGGCACCAGCGCCACCAGTTCTGCAGCGTGTGCGGCGAGCGCACGGTCCAGGGCAAGGGCGGGGTGGTGCGCTCCTGCCCCGGCTGCGGCGCGGACCATTTCCCGCGCACCGACCCGGTGGCGATCATGCTCATCGTCGACGGCGACCGCTGCCTGCTCGGCCAGAGCAACGGCCCGCTGGTGCGCATCGGCATGTTCTCGGCCCTGGCCGGCTTCATCGAACAGGGCGAGTCCATCGAGGAGGCGGTGCGCCGCGAGACCCTGGAAGAGGCGGGCATCCGCGTCGGCCGCGTTCGCTACCACTCGTCACAGCCCTGGCCGTTTCCGTCGTCGCTGATGATTGGTTGCCACGGCGTCGCCGAGAGCACCGACATCACCATCGATACCGAAGAGATGCACGACGTGCGCTGGGTCGACCGCGACACGGTGCGCGCGGCGCTGGCCGGCGAGGACGTGGGGCTCAAGGTGCCCGGCGAGATCGCCATCGCCCACCACCTCATCCGCGCCTGGGCGGAAGGGGAAGTGTCGCTGACGGCGTGAGAGACTGCTGGATCACCGCACAGGGGAGGGTAAGCCGACCATGCCACGGATCAACGCCAACGGCATCGAACTGCACTACGAGATCGGCGGCCGGGGCCGGCGGGTGCTGTTCATCAGCGGCACCGGCGGTGATCTGCGCAACCGGCCGAACGTGTTCGACGGCCCGCTCGCCGAGCACTTCGAGCTGCTGAGCTACGACCAGCGGGGGCTCGGCCAGAGCGAGGTGCCGCCCGGCCCTTACACCATGGCCGACTACGGCGACGATGCCGCGGCGCTCCTCGCGGCGCTGGGCTGGGGTTCGGTGCCCGTCATCGGGGTGTCGTTCGGCGGCATGGTCGCCCAGGAGCTGGCGCTCAGGCACCCCGAGCTCGTGCAGGCCCTGGTGCTGTGCTGCACCAGTGCCGGTGGGGCGGGCGGTGCGTCCTACCCCCTCCACGACCTGGCGGACCTGCCCCCGGAAGAACGGATGGCGCGAAACCTCGAACTCTCCGATCTGCGCCGCACGCCGGCGTGGCGGGCCGGGAACCCCGAGCGCTGGGAACGACTGATGGAGATGGCGCGGGCCGGCGTGCGCGACGACCGCAACGAGACCGGCGCCGCGCTGCAGCTCGCCGCCCGGGCCGGTCACGACACCTGGTCACGCCTGCCGCAGCTCGCCATGCCGGTGCTGATCGCCGGAGGGCGCCACGACGGCATCGCCCCGGTGGCCAATCAGGAAGCGCTCGCCGAGCGCATCCCCGGGGCCGAACTCCAGCTCTTCGACGGCGGCCACCTGTTCATGATTCAGGACAAGCGCGCCAACCCGGCCATCGCCGAGCGGATCGAGCGTCACGCCACGATGCGCACCGGCATCCGCGCGTAGCCGTTCACGAAGTTCGACTCCACCCGCTCGACCTCGCCGGTGATCTCGATGCGCTGCCAGCGCTTGAGGATCTCCTGCCACAGCACGCGCATCTGCATCTCCGCCAGGCGCATGCCCAGACAGCGGTGGATGCCGAAGCCGAAGGAGATCGTGCTGCGGGCGTTCGGGCGGGTGATGTCGAAGGTGTCGCCGTCGGGAAACACCGCCTCGTCGCGGTTGCCCGAGTAGTACCACATCACCACCTTGTCGCCCTTCCGGATGGTGCGGCCGCCGACATCGCAGTCGACTACCGCCGTGCGGCGCATGTGCGCGAGCGGCGTCTGCCAGCGCACTACCTCGGAGATCATGTTGTCGAGCAGGTCCGGGTTCGCGCGCAGCCGCTCGAGCTCGCCCGGGAACTGATTGAACGCGTTGACGCTGCCGCTCATGGTGTTGCGGGTGGTGTCGTTGCCGCCGACGATCAGCAGCATCAGGTTGCCGAGGAACTCGTGGTCGGGCTGATCCTTGGTGGCCGCGTCCTGGGCGAGCATGGTCACGAGGTCCAGGTTGGCCGGGCCGTCGCGGCGCTCGGCCTTCAGCCGCTTGAAGTACTCCAGGCACTCGAACAGTTCGGCGACGCGCTGCTCCTGGCTGCCGACGATGGGCGAATCCGCCTCGGCGGTGGTCACGTCCGACCAGCGGGTGAGCTTGCGCCGCTCCTCGAACGGAAAGTCGAACAGCGTCGCCAGCATCATGGTGGTGAGCTCGATGGACACCCGGTCCACCCAGTCGAACTCCTCGCCGACCGGCAGGGAATCGAGCAGGGTCTGGGTGCGGGTGCGGATCAGCGACTCGAAGTTGGCGAGGCTCGGCGGCGCCACGATGCGGTTCACCGCCTTGCGCTGCGGCCCGTGCTCGGGCGGGTCCATGGTGATGAAGCTCTTCACGAAGAAGTCCGAGCCTTCGTCGCCGACGATGCCGTCGTCGATCATGATGCCGCCGAGCTTCGCCTCCGAAGAGAACACCTCGTGGTTTTTGTCGACCGCCATGATGTCGTGATAGCGGGTGATTGACCAGAACGGCCCGTACGGGCTGTCGGCGCAGTAGTGCACCGGCGCCTCGGCGCGCATGCGCTCGAAGATGGGCAGGATGGTGCCCTGTGAGAAACGTTTCGGATCGGCCGGATTCAGCGTTTCCGGAACACTTTGCAGCTCGACGGCTTCGCTCATGAGCCTCTCCCCGTGAGGTTGTTGATCAGAGAGTAACACCGAAGCGTAGAGAGAGGAGCAACCGTTCCGACTCCATCGTGGGAGCGATCTCCAGATCGCGAACAATCTGCACTACGCTAATACTCTTGGTCGGCCGCATCCCTGGCAGCCCCCATGGCCGTCACCATCGAGCAACGCCCCATGCGCCACCAAGGCCGAATAAACACCTGGCAGGACGACCGCGGCTTCGGCTTCATCACCCCGGACGCCGGCGGCCAGCGCGTCTTCGTGCACATAAAATCCTTCACGAAGCGCGGCCGACGCCCGTCCGCCGGCGCTGCCGTCACCTATCTCGTCCGAAGAGATCGTCAGGGGCGCCTGCAGGCAGCGCAGGTCGCATTCGCGAATGCGGCGCCTCGAGTCTCCGCCCGGCCCGATCAGGTCCTCGCCGTTGTGATCGCAGCCGCAGCACTGGCAGGCGTAGGTTTCGCTGCCTTGATGGGGTGGCTTCCCATCTGGGTACCTTTCCTCTACACGGGGATGAGTCTGTTCACCTTCTTGATTTATGCACACGACAAGGCGGCTGCCCGCCGCGGGCGCTGGAGAGCTCGTGAAAGGCGGCTGCAGGCGCTGGCCCTCGTCGGCGGCTGGCCGGGCGCGCTGGTTGCGCAGCGATGGCTGCGCCACAAGTCCAGGAAGACGTCGTTTCAGGTATCGTTCTGGCTGGCAGTGACGCTCAATTGCGCGGCGCTGGTCTGGCTGTATCTGGGCTTGCCGCTCGGTTGAAGCGCCCGGAAGCGCGGGGCGTTGGCATGCCATGCCGGAGCATGTGCCTGGGTGTCTGACGACCCCGGGCGTCATGAATCAGCCTTCGGGCTTCGCTCCGAGCAGCCGCAGTTCCACCCCGTCGAAAGCCCGAAATCCCCGGTCGAAGGTCACCATCTCACACGACAGACAGATCGCCAGCGCAGCCAGCCAGGCATCTGTCCAGACATTGGGCGAAGGTTCGCGCGCGGCGAGCAGGCGCCAAAGATGAGTCTCGTGGTCGGCCGGTAGCCGATTCACCTCGCTGAGTCGCGGGTTCGCCGCGAGCGCAGTCCACACGTCCAGCGCCGCGGTGGGCGCCAGGGCATCGCTGCCCATTACCTTCGGATTGCACAGCAGACGAAGGACGCCCAGCTTGACGGGCAGGCTCCAGCCCACGCCCGCATTCGGCTGCGCTTCGAACCAGTCGAGCGCGGCTCGATGGGCCGGGTGTGCGCGAATCAGCAGCGGCAGGAAGACGTTAACGTCGGCGATGGACCTCAAGGGCCTTCTCCGCTTCATCGTCCGAATCGATGGATTCGAGATCTTCCGGCTTGAGGTGCAGCACCGGACAGTCGTCGCGAACCTCGAGCAGGGGCAGTTCCGGCGGTGATTGTGGCTCCAGCGCCGGTTGCGTCAGTTCGCGCTCCAGCGCTTTGGCGAACAGCGCTCGCAGGGTGCATCCGCGCTCGACGGCCGCAATTTTTGCCCGGCGCATGAGGTCTTCCGGCAGATCCAGTGTCGTACGCATATTTATGCTTTTATGCTTCTAGGCTTTCAGTCTGCCTCCGCAGGCCTGGAGGGTCAACGGCGGACTGTACGACTGTTGCTCCGGGCTCGCGGTCGATCGGCAGAGCTGACCGCGCGATGATCCGTGTTCGGGGTTCTGCCATGATCTCCGCCTGCAACTCGTCGGAACGAGCCCAAATGAAGCCGAACACGGCCGTTGACCATCTAATGTGGGGCGCCGCCGACCTCGCCGAGGGCATGGCGGAGATCCGGCGGCTGTTCGAGGCGGACCCTGTGCCTGGCGGGGCGCATCCGGGTCTGGGTACCTGCAACGCGCTGCTCGGCCTCGCCGACGGGCGTTACCTCGAGATCATCGCGCCGGATCCGAACCAGGGGCCTTCGAGCGGTTTCGCGTCGGCGCTGGCCGATCTCTCCCATCCCGCTCTGATCACCTGGGCCCTGCGCAGCCCGGATCTGCCCGGCGTGGCCCGCCAGCTCGCGGCCGCGGGCCTCGACAGCCGCGGCCCGGTGGCCAAGCGCCGCACCAGGCCCGACGGTACCGAACTCGCCTGGGAGCTGCTGTTCCCGCGCGGCCACGAGTTCGGCGCGCTCATGCCCTTCTTCATCGACTGGGGAGACGGCGGCCATCCCGCGGATGACCTCCCTCCCGCCGGTGCGCTGGAGGCCCTCACGGTGGAATCGCCACACGCGGCGGCATTGCGCCGGTTGCTCGGCCACGTGGACGTGCCGCTCGTGGTGCGGGAAGCCGCCGAGCCAGCGTTTCATGCCACCATCGTCACGGCCCATGGCGACGTCGTTCTGGAGGCGTCGCCGGCGACCGTGGGCCTGCGTTTCGGCTGAGTCACGCGCCTGGCTCACGAGGAATCCGCGGCACCGGCTATGTGGTCAGAGTCTGGAGGCAGCGCTGTGGGCTTTCGACCGCCATGACGACTTGGCCAAGCCCAGCCGCGCCTGACTACAGGCCCACCAGCCAGAACAGCCCGCCCCCGAGAATCAGATAGCCGGCGAGGGACCGCCGCGACGCCCGCCCTATGATGGCGTTTGCCGAATCCTCGGACATGTAACGCCGCTCCGGCCCCCCGAGCCACGTGGGGCGCTTGAACGTGCTGATGATCAGTACTCCGCCCACCGCGAACAGCCAGGCGCTGATACTCACTCGACCACCGGATAGTAGGGCGCGCCCCAGGTGGCGTCCGGGTTGTCCATCATCAGGTCGACGAACACCGGCACCAGCACGGCCAGAATCCGCGCGCCGTCGCGGACCTGATCGCGGTTCACCTGGCTGTTCCAGGTCGCCCCGCCATGCACGAGCTGATTGCGCAGCACGTACAGCCGGTCGAACAGGGTAGAGAGGATGGTTTTCGTATCCTGCTCCTTCAGCGCCCGCGCAACGCGTCGCTGGCTCCGATCGAACGATGTTTCCCACTGTTCGCCGCCGAGCTGGCCGTTCTGATACCGCCAGAACGGCTGAAACACGTAACGGTTCTGAAGCAGCAGCCGGATCTCCTGGGGAAACCGCTCCCAGATGACATCGTAGATGCGGTTGTTCCGATCCAAACCGGTGAGGCGGGCGAAGTAGTCGGCGAAGACGGATCGTTCGCCTTCCAGGTCGCTGTCCTTCAACTCATTGGCGTAGGCCGCGTTGAAGGCGATCCAGTAGAAGATGAAAGCGGCGTCGTGGTCGTCACCGGCCATCTCGGCGCGATGCAGCCAGCTGATCGCCCGGTGGACCCGCAGTCCGAGATCTTCCGGAAAGGCGGCCCGGATGTCCCGCTGCTTCTGCTTCAGTCCTTCGAAACTCAGGTCAGAGGTGGTGTTCATGGCGAATGACCTCCTCCTTCGAGTCTAGACGCCGACCTCGTCCGGTCGAGCCTCGCTGCGGTTCGGCGCTGGCGCACGCACGGGTGGTGCCGGCAGCTCGATGTAGGCGTCGGGCCCGAGCGAGTCGAACAGCGATCCATGGCAGGTGAACAGCAGGATCTGCATCTTCTGCCCGGCGCTGAACAGGGCCCGCTGCATGCGTCGGATCCGCTCGGCGTCGGTGTTCACCAGCACGTCGTCGAGCACCAGCGGCCAGGGCTCGCCGCTGCCCACCACCTCGGCCAGGCCGATGCGGACCAGCAGTGAGAGCTGTTCCCGGGCGCCGCCCGAGAGGAACTCGAAGGCTTCCTGGCCGGAGTCGCTGCGCAGCCCCCGGAGGTTGAGTTCCTCGTCGAGCCAGACCTCGCTGCCGGGGAACAGGGCCTGAAGGTATGGGCGGATGCGCTCGATCACGGGCTGCGTCAGTCGCTCGCGGGCGGCACGGTATTCCCGGTCGAGCACCTCGTAGAGGCGCCGGGCTGCTGCCGCCTGACGCTCCACTCGCGCCAGTGCCTCCCGTGCCTGGGTCAGCTCCGCCTCCAGATCGAGCACCTGCTCGTGACGGCCGTCGTCCGAGCCCGCGGCGAGTGTTGTTTCCAGACGGATGACCTCCTCGCGCTGCTTCGAGAGCTGCGCGCCCAGTTGCGCTTCCGCTTTCCCGGCCCGCTCGAGATCCGCGGCCAGACCTTCGCCGCCGCTGGCTTGGAAGCGCTCGCGAACGGCGTCCCGGGCAGCGATCAGCTCCCGGTAGCTGCGCTCAGCCTCTTTGAGCTCTTCCCGCAAGGCGTCGAGAGAAGGCTGCTCCGCCAGGCGTTGCTCGAGCCGCGCCTGCTGATCCTGTTTGCTCTTCAGGTCCGAATCCCGCGCGGCGAGTGCGGTCCGGGTCTCGCTCAGCCGTTCCTGAGCCGCCTCCCGGCGTGTCCGCGTTTCGCTCGCCTGCTGGTTCAACGCTTCGAGCTCCGACTCCGCACGCTGCAGCGCCTCGGCATCAAACGGTTCTGCATCCGTGGTCTGGGCCGTTGCGGCTTCCACGGCAGCACGCAGCTCTGCGACCGCCTGCTCCAATGCGGGCACGCCTTCCGGGACCTGCTGAGCCAGTGTCTTCTGCTGACGCTCGAGTTCCTCCTCCAGTCGCTCGCGCCGGCGGACGATGTCGTCCGCAGCGTTCACATCCTCGACACCGAGCTCTTCGAGCAGGCCGGCTACCCGGCGTTCCGCCTGTCTCACCTCGTCGCGCAGGGCGACGATCTCTCCGCCGCCGGGGCGCACCTGGATCGTGGCAACGTTACGCAGGGTCAGCGCCCGATCCTCGTCGATGGTGAACTGCTGGCTCTCGCCCGCGGGAAGTCTGGCGCCCTCGACGTCGATCTCGCCGAGCGCGGTCACCTCCACGGAGACGGCGGCCCCCTGAAGCGTTGCCCGGGCCGTGTTCCGGGCATCCCGAGCCTCGCGCAGGCGCGTCACGTCCTCCGCCGTAATCCGCGGCAGGGCATTCAGCTCCGCCCGAATCTCGGTCTCCCGCTGCCCGAGCTTTCTGGCTTCTTCCAAGCGCTTGGCGGCCCGTTCCAGTTCGACCTGCTGGGCGGCCAGCTTCTCCTGGCGGCGCAGGGTCCGCAGCCGGCCCTCCAGCGACTCGATGCTCTGCTGCTGCGCCTCATGGTCCTGCCTGGCGGCATCGAAGGCCGCCTGAGCCTTGTCTCTGGCTGTCTCCGCCTCCTTCAGCGCTTCCCCACCGCTCGTGACGGCTTCCGACAGGGACGCGAGTTCCTCGTGCTCGCGAGTAAGGTCTTCTACCTTTTTCGCGGCTTCATCCTGGGTCCTGGCGGCGGTTCTGGCCCGCTCCTCGGCCAGCTCGAGATCATGCCGGAGCGCCTCGGTCTGCTGATGGCGCTCCCGAAGATCCTCCAGCTGTCCCTGGGCTTCCTGGTGGCGTGTTTTCAGGTCCTGCACGGCCGCGCGCGCCCGCTCCAGCTCATCCGCCGCGTTGGCGAGGGCGTCCCGGCGTGCCACGGCCACCGCCAGCCGCTGCTCCAGTTCCGCCACGCTCTCGCGCGGCCGGGTCAGCGTGTCCTTCTCTTTGCCGGTGCTCGCCGTGTAGTAGCGGTTGCGCTCGGTCTCGGCCAGCGCCAGCACGCGCTTGCCGCTCTCGCCGGCGGCCACCTCGCCGATCTCCTCGGTCAGCAACCCCAGAATCAGGTTCTGGGAGTCGGTGTTATGGACCGGCTCGCCTTGGGACTCGCCTTGATCGACCCACAGCAACGACCAGATGCCCTGGTCCTGCACCTTCACCTCGGTGCGGCCCGTGCCGCCGGCTACCCCGAGCAGATCAGACAGCCGCTGCTCGGCCTCCTCGCCGGAGAGTTCCTCTGTGCCGCCGCGCAGCCGGGTGTTGCAGCCGGTGCCGAGAAAGACTTTCTCCAGATGCCAGGTGGTGCCGTCCAGCTCGAAGGCCACCGCCACCTGGGGCTTCTCCGGCGCCACGCCCCAGCTCTCCAGATTCTTCTTGTGGGCCGCCTTGCCGCTGGTGCTCTCGAACAGGGCGAAGCGCAGGGCCTCCACCAGCCGGCTCTTGCCGGACTCGTTGGGGCCGGCGATCAGGTTGAGGCCCGGGTCGAGCCCGTCGAGCTCGAAGTCGAGGCCGCGCCAGTTGGCGACGGCGATGCGCTGAATCCACATCAGGCCACCTCCTGGCTCAGTCGGTAGAGCATTCGCAGGGCGTCCGCATCGACGGGATCCTCGCTGTCGCGCAGGGCGGCGATGGCCCGGCCGAGATAGCCTTCGCCGTGCAGGGCCGCCAGATCCTCGGGCGTGGGCGCCGCACTCACGGCATCCTCGCGGACCCGGAGCAGGGCCAGCCGCTCGGTGTAGTCCTCGATCAGTTCGTCCAGGCGCGCCCGACCCGCCAGCGAGAGCTCACCGCGCAGGGTCAGCTCCAGCAGCGTCCAGGACTTCTCCGGCAACGCATCGAGCTGCTCCGCGAGATGATCAATGTCATCGTCGCCGGCGAGTTCGACCTCCTCCGTCAGCCACTGGGTTCGGGCTACGGGAATGACCTCTACGGCGGGTGTGCTGCCGGGCTCGGCGATCTCCACCAGCAACGCGTTGCCGGGCCGTTTCTCCTTGAACCGGGTGGCCTCCGGCGCGCCGGCGTACCAGGCCCGGGCGTTCACCTCGAAGGTGCCATGCCAGTCGCCCAGCGCCACGTAGTCGTAGCCCCGGGCCAGCATGCGATCCACGTCCAGGCGGTTAGGCGCCTCGGTCTCCTCACCGAACTGCAGCGCGCCACCGTGGGCGACCACCACCCGAACCTTGTCGCGATCGGACCGCTCCGGCAGCCAGTCAGCCGCATCCTCGTACGTGTGACGTGAGGTCAGCGGGCATGGATAGACCTCTCCGCCGGCCAGGCTGATCGCCTCGCGTGCCGTGGCCACATGCACGGCGCCAGGCAGCTCGCCGAGCCGGGCCAGGGCCGAGTCTGGCGTGGCCGGGTCGTGATTCCCCGGCAACAGCACGACGGGGATGTCTCCGAACGTGCGCAGCGCGTCCCGTGCCTGCTGGATGGAGTCGGCGCCGACGCCGTTGTCGTCGAATACGTCGCCCGCCACCACCACGGCGTCCACGGCGTGTTCTCGGGCAAGCTCCGCCAGGTGCCGCACGGTATCGAAGCGCTGGGCGCGCAGGCGTGCCGCCTGTTCGCCCGGGACGAAGTTCAAGCGCAGTCCGAGCTGCCAGTCGGCGGTGTGGAGTAATTTCATGATCGACTCCCGGGCCTTGTGCCGTTCCATCTGCTCTGCGCGGCAAGGCGCGCAGAACGGGTTCATGCGTATCGTATGGGGTGAGTGGATCAAACGGTGATCCGCTGACGCAACGATCTCAACGGCGATGTCGTTCAGCCTGTGTGCGCCGTCTCAGGTTCAATGGCGGGACGCCGTTGCCGATGGAGGGCGCCAGGCATATGCTTTGACATATGCCAACATGGGACGATGATCATCGCCAATTCCGAAGAACGCCGAGTCCGCCTGTTTCGAAACGGCCGCAACCAGGCGCTGCGCATTCCGCGCGAGTTCGAGCTGGAAGGCGAGGAGGCCATCCTGCGTCGGGAGGGAGACCGACTGATCGTCGAGCCCGTTCGTAAGGGCAAGCTGCTCACGCTGCTGGCTGGTCTCGAGCCGCTGGAAGTTCCCTTCCCGGACGTGGATGAGGATCTGCCCGCGCTCGACGAGCCGGCGGATTGACCGTGCCGCTACGCTATCTTCTCGACACCCACATCCTGTCAGACCTCACCAGAGCGCCCCAGGGCCGTATCGCCGCCGCGATCACCGCTGCCGGCGAGGACACCGTCTGCACCAGCATCGTGGTGGCCGCCGAGCTCCGCTACGGCGGCCGCAAGTCCGGCTCCCGGCCGCTGCGCGAACGGATCGACCTGATCCTCTCGGCCATCGAGGTACTGCCATTCGAGATCCCGGCGGAAGATCACTATGCCCGAATCCGCCATGACCTAACGCGTCGCGGCGCGCTCATCGGTCCGAACGATCTGCTGATCGCCGCTCATGCGCTGGCGCTGGACCTCACACTGGTGACGAGGAACCAGCGGGAGTTCGGTCGGGTTGGCGGCCTTCGAGTAGAGAACTGGCTGGACGACGCCGGCCGATAGCTGATGTGTTGCCAGGCAACTGACCGGTTCAGCCCGGGCCATCACCCCTGTACTGATCCAACGCGGCCGTCAGCTCCTTGGTGACCAGAGCGCGCAAGGTCTCGGGCCTCACCACCTCCACCTCCTGGCCGAATCGCAGGATGTCCCGGATCAGCTCGGTCGGATCGGCATAGGGGATGGTCAGCTCGTAGCGCCCATCGGTTAGCCATTGCCCCTGCTGCTGCGGATGCCACTGTTCATCGGCGACCCAGCGCGCCATGTGGGCACTGAAGCGCAGAATGGCCGAGGCTCGCGGCACACCGGAGAAGATCCCATAGGAACGGGCCAGGCGCCGGTCCAGCTCGTCCGCTTCCAGGTTGTCGGCCGGCTCGGCGAGCAGCTCCGCGGAGTCGATGCGGTCCACGGCGAAGATGCGCAGGCCATCCCGCATATGGCACCACCCGTCGAGGTACCAGGTGTCGCGGTAATGCACCAGGCGCTGCGGTGAGACCGTGCGGCGAGAGACTTCATCGCGACTGCGGCTTCGATAGGCGATGTCCAGTCGCTGCCTTGAGGCGAGTGCTTGAGCAATGGACCGGAACAATGTCGGCCGGACATCCCGCGAACCCATCGCAAGGATCCGCAGTCGCTCATACAGCTCTCCGGTGCCCACCTCCTGACGCTGCAGGAGTGATTCGATCCGGCTGCGAAATGGGGAGAGCTCCTCAGCGAGAAGCCCGGGCGAGAGCGTGCTCAGCATCCGCTCGAGCGCAAGCAGGGCCTGCAGCTCGCCGGCCGAGAACCACAGACCTGGCAGCTCCCAGTTCGGGTCGATTCCATCGCCGGAATAGACGTAGCCGTTGCGCTCGCGGTCATAGACGATGGGCGCGCTCAGATAGTCCCGCATGGCAGCGATGGTGCGCTTCACCGTGGGCTCGGAGCACTCGATCTCGTGGGTCAGGTCGACCAGGGAGATTGGTGTGTGGCGCCCGGCGAGGGTGCGGTGGAGCTGGTAGATGCGGTCGAAGCGGTCCAACGGAGTTGTCCGGCTGGCAGCACTGAGGGAAGTCTAGTCAATTCGGCCATCGGTTTGCGGCAGGCGGCCGTGTTCGCCGTCAGTCGCACTACAACAACCTTCCGCGGTGGGCGGTGATCAATCTTAGGCGCTGCCGCCTCGCAGTGCTCATTCCGAGACGGCGCCGGACCCGGGCCAACCCGAGGCCGGCGGCTTTGCAGCAGCGCTGGCCGATCTCGCCCACCGGGCGCTGATCACCTGGGCCCTGCGCAGCCCTGACTTACCCGGCATCGCCCGACACCTCGCAGCCGCCTGCGTCGACACCCGCGGTCCGGTGGCCACCCGACGCACCACGCCGGATGGCACCGAACTCGCCTGAGAACTGCTGCTTCCACGCGGCCACGAATTCGGGGCGCCCATGCCGTTCTTCATCGACTGGGGCGACTGCGTCCATCCCGCCGATGGCCTGCGCGCCGCCGGCACCCTGGAAGCCATCACCGTGGAATCGCCCCATGCAGCGGCGCTGCGCCGGCTGCTAGGTAACGTCGGCGTGCCACTGGTGGTGCGCGAGGCCGACGAGCCGGACTTCCATGTCACCATTGCCGCGGCACACGGCGATGTCGTTTTGGAGGCTTCGCCGGCCACGGTAAGCATGCGATTCGGCTGAGTGAGGAGGGCGCCATAGAATGCCCGGAAGGGTTAAAGACGCGCCGGCTGAGACCGCTCCCTGGCGTCGGTGGCGCCCGCCTTCTCGGGGCCGAGAGTCGTCTCACGTCGCAGCCACACGCGCACCACGAATCCTGCAGGGTCTTTTCGCTCATCGACCTGGCGGATGCCGAAAGGTATTCAATAACTCGCATCCCATTGGGGCGCAATGTAACGGCCCGCCCTTAGGTCTTTGGGCGGGCCGGGCCTGATCCAGCAAAGGCGCGCAGGTCAGACGTTGATACACCCGGCGGTGCGCGCCTCATCGGCATAGGCGCTGATCGTCTTATCAGGACAAAAGTGCATGTCCCGCTCGACCGGTAGGCCTAGTTTCCCGCGCACCTTTGCTAGCTCAGAGATCCGCACACACCCCAGCTCGGGAAACCCGAGACCGAGATCGCACAGCCCAAAGGCGATGTCCTGATCGTTAGGATCGAGCACAGTGAGGAGCCAGGTGCAGTCCGCGTCTGGTGTAAAGAGCTTTACGACCGGTAGAAAGTCCGGATCCGCCTGTCCCCGCCGGGAGCACTCTGCGGACAATCGTCCGTTATGAAGGAGCTTCTGCTGCAGCGATGAGGTCAGTAGTCTCATGTCTTCGTCTCCTTGTGGTTTGTTCAAGACGAAAACACAGGGGCCTGGGGTGAGATGCCGGAAAGACACCCGCCAGCACTGCAGAGATTGACTGCGATGTCGTTGTCTTTGTGTTCGGCTGCTGAAGAACTGGTCGAAAATTTCGCCCGTCGCCGGGAGGTGCGCGAAGATGCGTTCGTAGCCAGGATTGTTCTCAGCAGGATCACGCTTGATTGGGTGGAAATCCCGGATCGGTTCTTCCACCTCCTAGTCAAGCACCGTGAGCATGTCCCCCGGCGACAACTATGGCCTTACACATCGCCAGTCGGATTCAGGGTTTTCGACAAATTCAAACCAACCTTAGCGATTACTGGCGCACCCGCGCTGTAGCGTGGCGAACCAGCACCAGCAAAGTTAGCTCGCCTACCTACCGGTAAGGATCTGCCACAACCGGGCCCAGAAGCCGGGTTTGGGCGTTGGCGGAAGCTCGCCGTAGTGCCGCTGCTTGGCGGCCCGGTTGTACCGCCGACCTGCATCGATCTGCGCCTGGGTCATCTGCTCAGCCCACAGGATCTGACCGTGACGTATCCAGTAGTGGGACCTGCAGGGGAAGCTCCAGTTGCCGATCGAGGGATAGAGCGAGACACCGTTGCGCCCGGTGGTGATCCTCCAGTCCGTCGGCCCGATCGGGGTCACGACCTCCTGCCCACAGCCGCAACAACACTTGTGAACGGCAGTACCGTACTCACGGGACACGTAAAGGACGCCGTCCTCGACACGAGCTGGAACCGCACCGACAAATCTACACCTCAATCTTTGTGTTCTGGGCATGCCTGGTCTTCATTCGTTACGTGATTCCCGTCGAGGGTGTAGGTAGAGAAGTGCTCGCCTTCAAGGTCGGCATAGAACCCGAGATACCGCTTCCAGCGGCCAACCGCCAGGGCAGCGTTCAGGGCGTTCAGATCAGCGACCTGGATATTCATCGAATACTCATCGCCTGCCTGGCCACCGTTCATCGGTATCCGCCGTTTGTCCCACACATGACCGCGCTGTTCCGGCGTGCTGGTGGTCACCCGGAGTATTCCGCGCAGCCCGTCTGGGGAGTCTTCGATGCCCATGCCGGTGTCTATAAATGGCACACTGAATTCCTCCAGCTTGCGGATGATCGCCTCCTTCGAAGGGTTCGCATCCATCGTCAGGAACACGAAGTCGAAGCCCCGGAGCTCACCGACATTGCCCTCGTCGACATTCACGGCATGAGGCACGATACCGCGGTGCATCCCCGCGTAGCGCCGCTGGAAGTAATCGACCTTAGGCAGGCGCTCACGCAGCTCCTCGACCGTGGCAGCACCCGGCGCCCGGAAAGCGTTGTGCTGGCCGAACCAGTCGCCGTCAAACAGGTGGATGGCCTTCACAGGCGTCTTGGACACGAAGTCGAGGAGGTACGATCCGGTACCGCCGAGGCCGACGATGGCAACGGAGCTCAGCTCCAGGCGTTTGGTGTGCGCGGTGATCCCGGCCCGGCTGGACGCGTTGTCGATGTAGTTGAACGGCGAGTCGTTATCATCGCTCTCGAGGACCTGGAAGGTCCGCGCCGTTGCGCTCGGGTCGATCTTCTCAGCATGCCCGGAGATCATGGCGGCGTACGTGGTCATCTTGTGGTGGTAGTCCGTGTACCCGCCGTTCGGCTTGCAGGAGAAGGTCCGGTCGACGACGACACCCGGAGCAATCACCTGCGGCTTCTTACTGTGTTCGAGCTGGCGCAGCGGAGTTCCATTGCTGTCACACGGGTGCTCCCCGGCGAACATGACGACGTGCGTGCCGGGCTTGACCGTCCTGTCGCCGGACAGGTCCAGCACGGAAACCAGGTTCCCGCGCCTGACCTTTCGCTGCGCGTCTACATACGGCACGTTGTGCAGGATGATGTGGCCCTGGATGATCTCAATCTCGTAGCCATCGTCCTCCAGGCGCTTGAGATCCGGACTACGACTTATCAGTTGCCGTGACATTGAATATCATGCCCTCCTTCGGCTTCACGGAACCGCCTTCAGGCACCGTTCCTTCTTTCCTGGGGTTGTTGCCCCTGCGGTAGGTGATCGTGAAGCAGATGAACTCACCCTGCGGAGGATTCTCGAAGGCCAGTTTGATCAGCTGATCGAACGTCAGATCATCATGCTTCGGCACTTCCTTCTCGCGACCATTGACGATGACGGTAACGGTCTTGTCCTTACCTTTACCGTCCTCGTCATCATGCTTCTTGCGTTGCTTGTCGAATACTTCGCTCATTTCGATCTCCTATCTTTCCTTTCTGACGCCCTTGAACGGTTTCTTCGAGGACGTCTTCACGTCCATGAATCGGCCGGTGTCAGCGTCACGTTTCACGTAATGACCAGACGAGGTTTTCGTCTGGGATCTGTCCCGCACTGCACCGTTGCGGTGCCCGTCTCCGGTTGGAGGGTTGGTAGCCATACGGCCTCCTATTCTGTTAAATTTAAGCCAATTGATCAGACCTTATCAAAAAAGGCGTTGCCCGCCTTCATGATCGATAAATTATCAAATAGGTCTGCTTAATTCAAGCGGTTTAATCAGAATGGCCTGATTGCGTGGTAGACGAACTCCAGCCCGCCGGATTCGGCTGTCTCCTTGGTGCCTAGGACGAGCCCCAAAGAATGAAGCTTCTTCATCTTTGCGCTCGCGTTCTGCGGTGACACATTAAACTTCTTCGCGACCTTGGAAGTGGTTACCACGCCCTCGCGCATAACATAGTCGAGGAGCTCTTTTGTTCCCGCGTTAACGGGAGGGCCGATAACGTCGTACTCTCTGGGATCATCGTGGATGACGATGACAGCCTGGTTCTTTGCCTTCGCGGCGTAGTCCCAATTGTCCATCAGATCGGGTGTGGCAAAGCCGCTCAGAAAGAAAGCTTTCTCACCGCAAAACATCTTGATAAGAGAGATCACGCTTTCTCGCGGAAACGAAGCGTCGGTTGCCTTGATCCCCTTTAAGGAGATTTCAAAGACTCTCGCACTTGGACGTGCATCAACCTCACGCAGAAGCTCCTGGAAAACTTCCTTGCCGTACGCGTTGCCTGAAAGAAATTCCTTTCCCTTGCCAGTGATTCTGGAAAGCGCGATATTGGCCTGTTTCTCCTTCATCTCCTTAAATATAGGAGATGGTGATCCCTCAATCAATATAGAAGTCAAAGCAGATGTGAGTTCCCAACAACTTTGAGAGCCCCGTCTGCCTTTCGATGCGGATCAATGCGCCATCTTCGTAGATGAACTTGAGGCAAAATGTCTCCTGCCTAACGGTAAAGCAGGCATTGAACTTCATGGCCTGGGCACTGCTGCTTTTAAAGCCGAGTCCGCGCGCGCTACCGAAACGGCTGATTTCGCCCTTGCTCATCGCCTCTGAGACCAGGCCGATATCTGACTCAAGCGACTCCCCGCCAAACTGATTGTGCAGTCTGGGATAGTGCGGCAGAAGCGCAGGACGCAGAGACTGGGCAATTCCGACGCCGCTGTCGGATACAACCGTCTGAATATGCTTGCGCCTGCCGCCGTACTTCTGAAGACCGGCGAATCCAGGCAGATCAGTCTGGCTATGCTCAACCACGTTATTGATGAGCTCGCCGAATACGGTGACCGCCGCTTCGCTGTACTCATTGGACGATTGAAGCACGAATGTCCGGGCGAGATCGTTGATAAGCTCCTGGCTTACCGCTTCCGGATCTACGCCCCCGAACTCAACGAGCGTGTCGCTTCTTCCCTTGTGTTTCCCTGCCGCGGAGTGCACGGGCCGCTCTGGAAATACCTGAACGGCCTCATCCAGGTGGTCAAAAAAGCCAGCGCGATCGAGGTAGGTTCGCGTCTTCTCCGCCGCCTCGAAATCCAGCGTCACGAGCTTGCCCTGGTGACTAAGCTGGTTTGCAAGCGCGAGGATGCGGGCCGTGGACTCAATCATGGGCTTACTGGACGCCCGAAAGACAATATTCACACTGTCTATCGTCCCATCGAGCAGCGGCCCGGCCTGCCTTAGGCTCGTCTCGAACGCATCGGCCGTCACCCAGCCAGACGGGAGTAGGAGGTCAACTACTTCTAACGGTATAAGCCGCCACTCATAGTCATCGTTCTGCGCGTAGCGCTCCGGATTGCCATGCAGAATGCTATTGATCTCTTTCCTGGGAACATCCAGTTCCTTCGCGATCTGTCGCGCCCTCATGCCGGGCGTCTTTGCGAGTATCTGATCTACCTGCTCCCTCATGCGGACTACTCATTCAGCAGTAGTTCCGCCATGCCATCGAGCCTGGCCTTGACCGGTTCCCAGCCGGGCATAATCTCCCGCAGCAGGCGGTAGTAACGCCGCGAATGGTTATGCTCCTTGAGATGACAAAGCTCATGCGTGATGACGTAGTCCACGCAATCACGCGGCGCTTTCACGAGATGTGGGTTGAGGAACACAACACCCTGAGGAGAGCAGCTGCCCCATTGCCTGCGCATCTTCAGCAGCCGCAGCGGCGGCACTTCTTTGAGCCATGGCACATTGCTGGCGATGGCATGCAATCGCCGGCCAAAGACCCCAGAGGCGCGTTGCCTGTACCAACGGTACAAATGCTTCCGAATTTCCTCGGGCGCACGCTTTTCGGATTCAACCTGGATGCGTCCGCGCCAAAGTTTGACGTGCGGTCCAGCGCCATTGGCGTCACTGACTTTGAGCTGGTAGCGACGCCCGAGATAAAAATGGCTTTCCCCACTCACATAGCCGCGGGGCAACACGTGCGCGCGCTGCGCGCGGGCCTGCAGGACGTGGTTCCTGATCCAGCGCGCCCGTTTGAGTACCGTGCTATGTATCTTCTGCGCAGGCTCACCATCTGGCGCGTCGACCTGCACCGAAGCATCCGGACGGACATGAATCGCAATCTTCTGGCCCCGGTCAGGCGTAAAGCAAACCTCGTACTCAAAATGCTCATCGCCATACACAAAGCTGCTCTTGCTCATCAGAGCAGCTCCCCGCGCGATAGTCCGGCGCGCGTGATTTTTAGTACCTGTTCGATCACTTTCTTCGCGCTGTCCAGCCCGACCCTCTCGAACAGGTGAGGCAGCAGTGCCTTACGGATCGCAGACTCGATGTCCTGTGGGCTGAGCGAGTGCTCGGCGACGGCCTTCTTCACGGTCTCATCAATGAACAGCGCATCGGCGGTCCGTTCCTCCTCGCTGTCCTTGCCAAGCTCTTCATCACCCAGGATCAGGCGGAACGTCCCGAAGTAAGCCTTTGCGTGCTTGTTCCCGTTCAGTGCCGCAGGAACGCCATCAACGTCCCGGGCCTCCACCTTCTCTTCGAACCCCTTGAAGAGGATGTATTGCTTGTGCGGGTGGTCAAACTGGGCCTCGGCCTCCGCAATTGCTTTCTTCAGCAATTCGGAGAACACAACCTGGGCAAAGGGATCGTCGGCAAGATCCTGCTCGATGGTCTTCTTGACCCGGCTGCGGATGATGTCGGTCTCGTTCCGTGTCTTCTCTTCAGTCCAATTGGACGGGTCCTCGCCCTTGCCGAGACCATGGACGGCAATGACGCCCTCGGGCTCCTCGATGCCACTGCCGACGACGTGCTTGTCGACCAGCTTCCTGATCTGCTCTTCGTACGCGCTGTAGTCGACGGTCTCCTGTGCGTCCTGCTTTGCCATCTTGCGCAGGTTGCTAAAGAACCGCAGGTCTTTCTTGTACCGTGCAATGTCGGCTTCGGAGAAGGCGTTATCCTCAAAGAAACTGCGCGAGGACAGCGCCACAGTGAGGCACATGCCGTAATCGGTCAGCGCCTGGTAGAAATCCTCCCGGAAACTCTGCCGCTCATCGTAGCTCTGGCCGTTCTCGTCCTCCGTCCAGCGCGGCACCAGCAGCTGGCGGTACTGCTCGGGATCGCTCTTGTTCTTGACTGCACTGAAGAGCCCGAGCAGCCGCTCATGAAGCATGGGCAGCTTCTTGTACTCATTGCTGACCTCGCGGTAAAGCCCGTCGATATCATCAATGTCGTAGCCGCCCTGGGTCCTGCTCGCCAGGTCCTGATACGCCTCGATCGCGGTATCAAGTTCCTTGAGGATACCGCGGTAATCGATCAGCAAGCCGAACTTCTTCGCATCATGGAGCCGGTTGACTCGCGCAATCGCCTGGATCAAATTGTGCTGCTTGAGCGGCTTGTCGATATAGAGGACCGCATTGCGGGGCTCATCGAACCCGGTCAGCAGTTTATCGACAATAATCAGCAGATCCGGCCGTCCCGGCGTGCTGAAGTCCTCAATGACCTCCCGCTCATAGTCCTCCGGATCGCCTTTGACGTTGTCCTTCCACCATTGCTGGATTTCCGGAAGGTCTGACTCGTCAACGTCGCTATGGCCCTCGCGGGTATCCGGCGGCGAGATCACGACCGCACTCGTGACCAGGCCCGTCTCATCAAGGGCCTTCTTCATACGGATGGCTGCGCGCTTGCTGTCTGTCGCGATCTGGCCTTTGAGGCCCTGGCCGAGTTTCTTGATGTTCTCGTCGAAGTGAACCGCAATGTCCCAGGCAATCAGCTCGATCCGGTTGGCGCTGCCAAAGACCGGAACCTTCTTCCCCCATTTCTGCTTCAGATCGCTCTTCTGCTTATCCGACAATCCCGCGGTGATTTTTTCGAACCAGTTGTCGATGGCCTTCTCGTTGACATCGAGCTCCGGCTTACGTTCCTCATAGAGCAGCGGCGTGACCATCCCGTCCTCGATGGCACGCTGCATGGTGTAGGGATGAATGATCGGTCCAAACTTGCTGGCGGTCTTGTCGTCCTTGAGCAGTGGTGTGCCGGTGAAGGCGATATAGGCGGCATTGGGCAATGCCTTGCGCATGCGCTCATGACCTTCGCCGCCATGGCTGCGGTGGCCTTCATCAACCAGAACGATCATGTCCTCGCTCGAGTTAAAACAGTCCTTAAACTTGGAAGCCGTCAGGAACTTGTCAATGATCGTAAAGATGATCCGCTCATTGCTCTGACCAATGCGCTTGGCGAGATCACGGCCTGATCTGACCTTGGCTTTCTCTCCATCTTTCTTGCTGGTGACAGCGCTACCAAACGCCCCGCCGGTCAAAAAGGTCTTGGCGAGCTGCTTCTCCAGATCGACGCGGTCCGTTACAACCACCATGCGGCAGTTCTTCAGAGCCTCATGAATCAGCAGCGCCTTGCATAAGAACACCATGGTGAATGACTTACCGGAACCGGTGGTGTGCCAGATCACACCGCCCTCGCGCCCGCCACCCTTCTTGTTGGTCCGCAGTCTTTCTATCAGCTTCTTGACGCCAAAGACCTGCGGATAGCGCGCCGCGATCTTCCCGATCTTGGAATCGAACAGAATAAAGAAGCGTACGAACTCCAGCAGCCGCTCAGGTGATAGCAGGCTGATCAGCATCCGGTCCTGCTCGTTGGGCAGCCGTCCGCCCGACCAGAGCCCTTCGAAGAACGAGCGCAACTTCGAACTCCGCCCCGAAAACACAGCGTCCTTGAACTCGTCCTCTACCGGACGGTTCACGACCTCCTTGAAGTAGGCGTCGTCAAACTCTTCATCCCGCCAGTTGGCCCAGAATTTCTTCGGCGTCCTGGTCGTGCCGTAGCGCGCATTGGTCCCACTAATCGACATCAGGATCTGCGAGTACGCGAAGAGCTTCGGAATCTCCTCGGTTTTCTGATTGCGAATATTCTGCGAGATCCCTTCATCGATCATCGACTTGTTCGGATTGCCAGAGACAGGCCGCTTCGCTTCAATGACCACCAGCGGCAACCCGTTCACGTAGCAGACCACATCCGGGCGGCGCGTATGCGTGCCGCCCGAGGACAGAACCTCCAGCTCCTCGGTTACGATGAAGCTGTTGTTCGCAACATTCGTCCAGTCAATGATCGGAATCGTCGGTGAGTGCTTCTTCCCATCGATGAACTCCGTAACCGTCACACCTAGCGTGATCTTGTTGTAGAGCTGTTCATTGGCAGCACCCAGTCCCTCATGCAAAGGCACCGTAGCCAGCTCACGCACAATCTGGCCAATGGCATTGGTGGAAAGCGGATACTCCTTGCCCTTGTACTCGAACCGCCGTTTGCGCAGCTCATCTACAAGCACACCAGCTAAGATGACATCCGCACTGCCACCACGCGCGGCAAGACATTCCGCAGTCGAGATGTACTCCCAGCCAAGACTAGAGAGCGCCTGCACCGCGGGTATCTGCGCGCTGTACTCCTCCCGGGTCTCCGGTGTCATACCATCCTCAGCCATGCGCTGCCTCCGACACGATCCGGTCTACATCACCATCGACCTTCACCCGCCGCTTGCCGGTGAGAAGCTGCTGCATTAGAGCGTTCTTCTGCCTAAGCAACAGGCGCCGTTGTTGTTGGTGTTGATGGACAAGCGCATCCGCTGCGCCGAGGGTCGATACAATTGCGCGTTGTTCGTCGGCGTCGGGAATCTTGAACCGCGTGTCGCGTACTACGCTCCAATCCGCCCTAGGCATCTTCGAACCCGACGAAACGTTAGCAGCCCTTGAGAATGTGTCGGTTTGTACCAGATAGTAGAGATATCCTGGCTGTAGCGAGCATTTGGATTTCAGCACCCAAATCTCAGTAGAGCACACACCCTCGAAATTAGGTTGGTAGTACTTTCTGAGGTAGGGTCTCAGCTTGCCAAAAAGCACATCGCCTGGGCGGAAGACTGCTTTTTTGCTGTCTTGATCAGCCGAATCGCATTCTCCGGTCCTCGCACCAGTCCGCGATTCAATGTGTTCTAGCTCGATGCAACGTTTAGACGCACTCGACGTTTGGGGATCAAAACGTTCGCTTGAGAGCTCTGCAATTGACGACAGAGGAAGCGACGTCCAATCTCTGGAACGGTAAGCGGGCAGACGTAGTGAGCCGCTCAGCAGGCGGTGTACCAGAGCTTCCTGTTGCCGCCTACTGTTTTGAATAAGTTTGTCAGACGCTCCGAGAGCCTTATCCCAAGTAGCGAGGATTTCGCCAATCTTCCTCTGCTCATCGAAAGGTGGGATTGCAACTGGAATGGCAGCGAAATCTGGGTAGTAGAGTCTCAGTCGATCGTTGGTCAGGCCGTAAGAATAGGCCCAGAAAAGATAGACCGTTCTTGCAGCCTTGAAAAAATAGGACGCAAACGTCGGATCGATCTCTCGCTTTGGAACGAGAACTACGTATGCGGGGCTGACAAGACCATCCTCCTGAGAGACACCTGAGGCTCCCTGCCACATACGCATCATGTTGTACGCAATATATCCTTTGCGCAGGCGAAGGTGGTCCTTCGGGGAAAGGTTTGTGTCCGTCTTGCGCTCTAGCGAATCGCGTGGAACGAGACCGTCCTTTAGTGTTACCGACATTATTGGCAACCCAGATTTGCCCTTCTCCTTGCTGCTGGCAAACAAGTCACCAAGCTTAACTTCTCGCCATCCCTCAGGAACCATAGCCAAGCACCTTGAGGTAGCCTTCCATCTCCTCTTCCAGCGCGGCGAGTTCCTTCTTGAGCTTTTGACGCTCGGCGCGTACGGCCATCAGATCAATCTCTTCTTCCTCCTCAAACGTATCAACGTAGCGCGGGATGTTGAGGTTATAGTCGTTCTCCTTTATCTCATCGATTTTCGCCAGATGAGCGTATCTGTCGACATCCTTCCTGGCCTGATAGGTTGCGACAATCTTCGCGATATTCTCGTCGGTCAGCGCGTTCTGGTTCTTCCCGTCCTTGTATTCACGGCTGGCATCGATGAACAAAACGCCCTTGTCCTTCTTGCCTTTCTTGAACACCAGGATCGCTGCTGGGATGCCGGTGCCGTAGAACAGCTTCTCCGGCACTCCGATCACGGCATCAAGCAGGTTTTCATCGATGAGCTTTTTCCTGATTCTTCCTTCCGCAGCGCCGCGGAAAAGAACACCGTGCGGCACGACCACGCCCATACGCCCGGTCTTCGCCTTCAGCGTCTCAATCATGTGCAGGACGAACGCGTAGTCACCCTTGGTTTTTGGCGGGATGCCACGCCGGAAGCGACCGAATTTGTCGGCCTCGGCCTTCTCGTGTCCCCACTTCTCCAGACTAAAGGGCGGATTGGCGACAACCACGTCGAAGAGCTTCAGGCTGTCTTCACCGTCCAGCAGTTTCGGGTTGCGGATCGTGTCACCCCACTCGATCCGATGGTTGTCCTCGCCTTGCAGGAACATGTTCATTTTGGCGAGCGCCCAGGTGCTGCCGATGGCTTCCTGACCGAAAAGTGCGTATTTCTTCGAGCCCTTCTTCTGAATCTGCTTGCCGCATTTCATCAAGAGAGAGGCGGAACCGCAGGCCGGATCGCAGATCTCATCGCCTTCCCGAGGATCAACCAGCTCAGCGATCAGCTCTGACACTTCCGGCGGGGTGTAGAACTCCCCCGCCTTCTTACCGCCGGTGGCGGCGAAGTTCTTGATCAGGAATTCGTAGGCGTTGCCGATGATGTCGAGCTTGCCGATGCGGCTGGGCTTCAGGTTTAGATCTGGATTGGCGAAGTCTTCAAGCATGTGGCGCAGGATGTCGTTCTTCTGCGCTTCGTCACCCAGCCGGGTGCTGTTGAAGCTAATGTCCTGGAAGACATCCTGCAGCTTATGGATGTTCGCTTCTTCAATGGCATGTAGCGCCTTGTCGATGCGCTCCCCATTGCCGGGTTCGTAGCGCTGCTCGTAGAGTGCGTAGAAGCTGGCGTCTTTGGGGAGCACGAAGCGCTCATTCTTCATCATCTCTTCGATGAGCTCGATATTGTCCCCGTACTCTATTTCGTATTCGTTGTAGTGGTCCTGCCAGACATCCGAGATGTACTTCAGGAAAAGCATGGTCAGGACGTAGTCCTTGTAGATACTCGGGTCGACCACGCCGCGGAAGGTGTCACACGCTTCCCATACGGCCTGGTTGATGTCTTTCTGTTTTACTGAATCGCTCATGGCGCTTCCCTTTCCTCTCTTGAACCTATTCGATCAAATCGAACGCGACTAGCCTCAATTGCTGCTCACGGTTTCTAATGAGCTTTTCTGTGAGTTCTTTCTCGCGCCTTGCTGCATCAGCGAGCCTGGCGATCAGGCGCTGGCGCTCAACGCTCGGTACGGGGACGGGTAGCTTCTCCAGCTCGGCGCGGCGTATGCTCGTGATGAAGCTTCCCTCCGCTGAAATCTCGAAGTAGCGCTGCGCCGGGGGCTGGTTGAGGTACCAGGCCAGATAGGCGGGCAGTACGCTCTCGCTCCTGGCCCGGAGCAGAAAGAACTGCGGCGCGCAGACGGCCAGCCCCGGCACATGATCTATGTAGGTTGCGACGTTCCTGTTCCCCCGGGCGGCAAAAAGGACGTCACCAGGGCGGAGCCAATCAGGCCGTTTGCGGCCGGTCAAAGTAGTCCGGACGACTGCGCTCCAGTCGACGCCCCTCTCGGGATCGGCATTCCTGATCTGGACAACCGCAACATCGCCGTTGGTGGTCTCCTCTACAGCGCCGCGGAACGGATAGCCGGGGCGGGCCTCAGCCACCTTTGTCAGAGCGACACTTTCTATTGCTTCATCGTCCATGATGCAAAACTAAGGCTGCAGCACCCATATGTCAACATGATCTTTGCAGCACGCTCGATGATGCGATTTGGTGGCTAGCTTCGAAGCCTGACCCTAGCGGACATCGAAACGGACACTTAAGCGGACTTTTGGCCGGTCAGTTATTAGGTTGGACAAAACGTAACTATATGATATTTATTTAAAGATGAGCGACGACCCAACGGACATAGAAGCGGACATGGAAGAGGCCGTAGACCGTGGCGAGGCTACCGCTATCATGGAGCCGCTCCAAATTAGCGAGGGCTCGCCGCACCGCGAAGAGCTCACGGAACTGGCAGTCGACCTCGCTGCAAAGTCTGCAGGCTTCCGACGAAGCCTGCCGGACGGTGTTGTTGACGCTCTTGCTGAACTTGTCCGGGCGATGAACTGCTACTACTCCAACCTGATCGAGGGCCACAACACCCACCCGGTCGACATTGAAAGGGCGATGCGCAATGACTACAGCGAGGAGCCTCGCAAGCGCGATCTGCAGCTGGAAGCCCGTGCGCATGTAACGGTCCAGAAGTGGATCGATGATGGCGGGCTCACCGGGAAGGCCGCAACGCAAGACGGCATCCTGGAGATACATCGTCGCTTCGGCGAACTCCTCCCAGAGGAGCTGCTGTGGGTCGAACACCCCGAAGACGGCGAACGAGTGAAGCTGGAGCCAGGGCGGCTTCGAAAGCGCGATGTGAAAGTTGGGGATCATGTCGCGATCAGTCCAGGAGCGCTGCCGCGATTCCTGGAAAGGTTTGAAGCGGTCTACAGCAACCTGGGAAAGGCGGGGACAATCTTCTCCTCGGCAGCAGCACATCACCGTCTTCTGTGGATACACCCCTTTCTCGATGGCAATGGGCGTGTCGCTCGGCTGATGTCTTACGCCATGCTGCGGGACGCGCTTGATACCGGCGGTATCTGGTCGATTGCGCGCGGGCTTGCGCGCCAGGAGAGCAAATACAAGGATCACCTCATGGCCTGCGACCAACCCCGCCAGGGTGACCTCGATGGAAGAGGAAGCCGAAGCGAGGCTGCCCTCGCCGCTTTCACTAAGTTTTTCTTGCAGACCTGCATCGACCAGGTCACGTTCATGGAGCAGCTGGTCCAGCCGAACAAATTGCGCGAGCGTATTCGGTTGTGGGTTGAGGAAGAAGTGCGCACGGACAGCCTGCCGCCGCAGGCTGGTAACGTGCTTGAAGCAGTGCTTTATCGTGGAGAGATCCCGCGCGGCGACGTGGCCGGTCTTGTAGGCACGGGAGATCGCCAGGCACGCCGGATTTTGGCCGCTCTTCTCGAAGCGGGTGTGCTTCAGTCAGAAAGCCAGCGCGCGCCACTGCGGATCGCGTTCCCGGCGGCGCTCGCCGGACGTTGGATGCCGGGGCTGTTCCCAGAGGCTTGATTTGACCTAAGGGGAGGGAAAAGTGCGGGCAGATGCTCTCAGCCTTGATGTGGTTCTGAACGAGCGACAGCAATGGGTCGTGCCGGTCTATCAGCGCCATTACGAATGGGAGACTGGAGAGGACAAGCAGATCCCGAAACTGTGGGACGATCTAAAGGACAAAGCCATCGAACATCTGGACGAGCGCATCCCTTACCCCCACTACTTCGGCGCCGTCATATTCTCCGATCCCCAAAGGCAGCAATACGGCGCTGTGCGTAAGCGTTACCTTGTCGATGGCCAACAGCGGATTACGACATTTTTCCTCGTACTCCTGACTCTTCGTGAGATTGCCCGTAACGTCGAAATCCCTCGCATCGAAAACGTCGCGAGCTCGTATCTCTTCAATGAAGAGAGCAAGGGTATGGCCGATCCCGAGAAAGAGAAGTACAAGCTTTGGCCGTCAAGCTACGACCGCGTGCTCTATCAGCAGATCGTCGATAACCCGCGCGATGAACTGCGCAAGCTGCAGAAGCAGTGCTTTTATAAGAACGGGAACATGATTGTCGGCAAAGCTCCGAAGCTTCTGCGGGCATATTGGCACCTATATGAAGCGATTGAGGCGTTCATCGCTGAACGCAGCGATGAGAACACCGCCGAGGAGGTACTTGACGCGCTGCTCGCCGGATTCCTTTCCGGGTTCCAGATCGTGATGATCTCTCTGGACGAAAACGATGACGCCCAGGAGATATTCGCTTCACTGAACGGGATGGCCAAGCCGCTCACGCCGTTCGATCTCATCAGAAATGACGTCTTTCATCGCGCGCGGCGCGCTGGGGAGGACAACGAACAACTGTTTGAGAAGAAGTGGAAGTACTTCGAGTCACCCTTTTGGAACGAACCGGTCAGGCAAGGCCGTTTCAAGCGTGCGCGAGCGGACCACCTGATAACTCACGCTGTGGTGGCGGAAACCGCACGCGAAGTGAACGCCGGAAAGATCGCGACAGAGTACCGTCACTTTGCGAGCGAACGCGCCTTCGCGAGCGTTTCCGATGAGCTAGACGTCCTTCTTACCCATGGCCAGACATACAAAGGCATGGAGAAGCTCAGTAACGGAGTCACGAATCGTATCGCTAGGGTGTTGCGCATCTGGGATTTGTCGACATTTCACCCGTTGGTGTTGTGGGTGAACGCAAGAGAGTACGAGGAACAGGAGAAGCTGTGCATCTTTCGTTTGATTGAGTCCTACATCGTGCGTCGGGAGATCTGCAATCTAACCACCAAGAACTACAACAAGGTTGGGACCACAATGATTCGGCAGCTGAGCGAATGTGAGGGTGATCCGATCGGGTTCGCAGCATCGCTAAAGGAGGACCTGACAGGTGATGCATCTAGATTGCCGAATGATGGCGAGGTCTTGGAAGCCATTGCTACGAAGCCCATTTACAGCACATCTGGTTCTCAGCGACTTCGCTACATTCTGCAGCAGATCGAACATGCCAAGAGGACGAGATTCGATGAGAGCGTGGAGATTGGCAACCTGACCGTTGAGCACATCATGCCGCGGAAGTGGGCAGAGCACTGGCCACTGCCCAGCGGCGTGGTCGCGTCGATCGAGTCGACTTTTCAGGCAACTCTGTCCAACTTCGAGCTCGACGATTCAGTCAAGTCTGAAATGGACTTCCGTCAGAAGAACATCAATACCTTGGGCAACCTGACGATAGTCACGGAATCGCTGAATCCCAGCCTGAGCAATGGCCCTTGGTCCATCAAGCGTGAGCGCCTCGCAAAGTCGCTCCTCGCGCTGAACCGAGAGGTTGCCGGATTAGACTTCTGGAATGAGGAGGCCATACAAGCTCGGGCCAAGGATCTGGGCACATACGTCAATACGATCTGGGCGTCAGATGTCTAGGGGCTAGGGCGACAAGATGAAGTCGTTCGATAGGGGGCCATTTGCGGCGACGTCGTGACTGGCTAACTGACCCGGCTATAAGTTGGGCCGACTAGCGTCCTTGATTCACTGGTAGAAGATGTGGCCGCCGATGCGCGCGGTCCGCGTCCGCCGCCACGGCGACTCGATCGACGCGCTGTGGAAGAACAACGCCCCTCGGGTCCTGTCCGGCGGGCGGACGGTGAGCAGCTCGTCGGCGAGGGCGCGCGCGGCGTCCCACTGGGCGCGGCTGGTGGGGCGGTCGCTCCTGCCGTCGCACCACCAGGAGAACTGGCAGGGAGGGGTCTCGCCGCCCTGGTACACCACGCCGCACACGGTATCGGGGAACCGGTGGTCGTCGACCCGGTTCAGCACCACCCAGCCCACCGCCAGCATGCCGTCCCGCCCTTCGCCGCGGGCTTCCCAGTACATAGTGAGAGCCATGCAGTGGCGCGCGTTGGCATCGGCGGCCGAGCGCTCATGGGCGGAGCTGCGCGCAGGGCGCGGGTCCGGTTCCGGCGGTGCGGAGGCGCAGCCGGCGACCACCAGAGCTGCCATGGCAATGGTCAGGAGATGGCGCAACGCCGGGCTCCTCGCGGATGTCTTCGAATCCTAGCGGGTGAGGGCGCGGCGCCGGGTGACGTGGTTGGCAAGCCGGCGTCGGACCTGCTCCCCCGCTAAGATGACGGCCGCTACCGCGCCGTCACCGTGAACCCGGCCCGCGGGAAGTGCACCACCACCTCGCCCACCTCCGGGTCGTTGCGCCGGATGGCGACGTGCTGGGCCGACGATGCCACCAGCACGCCGTCGATGGGATCGCGGCCGTAGTCGATGGCGACCACCGCCACGGCCTGGCCCGGCGCCAGGCCGGCCGGATCGTTGGGGTCCTGCGCCTCGGCCGTGGCCGGCTGGGCGGCCTTCGCGACCGCCATGGCGTCGCTGCGGCTCATCTCGCTGTGGGTGCCGTAGCCGATGGCCCCGATCCGCGCCATCCAGCCCCGCAGCCGCGGGAACTCCTCGAGCAGCGGGGCGGCGACGCCGGGCACGAACTTCGACACGAACCAGGGGTTCATGTAGGCGTGGGCGTCGCTTGCGCTGGGTTCGTCGCCGTGCAGGTAGTCGCCGTGGCTTTCGAGCTGGGCCTCGATGAAGCTGCAGAACGCCCGCCACTGCTCGCGCATCACCGGCACCGCGGCCTGCATGGCCTCGGGATCGAAGGGCCGTCCGGACAGGGCTTCCCGGTCCTTCTTGAAGGCTTCGTCGATGGCGCCGGAGGTGCCGAGCTCGGAGAAGATCAGGGTCACCGAGGGGCCGAAGAAGATCTGGTCGGCCCACAGGCCTACGGCCGTGTGCAGGCCGCCGGCCGCGGCGGCCGGCCCCGGGTGGCGGCATTCGAGCTCGGCGAGGATCACCTGGCTGTCGCAGTAGACGTCGGCGCCGATCTGCATCACCGGGATGCGCCGGTAGCCGCCGGTCAGCGGCGTCAGCTCGGGCTTTGGCATGATGCTCGGCTGTTCTACCGAGCGCCAGTTCAGTCCCTTCATGCCGAGCACTACGCGCACCTTCTCGGTGAACGGCGACTGCCAGTACTGATGCAGGATGATCTCTTCGCTCATGGAGGCTCCCCGGCCGAAAGTTGAAACGTGTTTCAGGTCCGGCAGCGTAACATGAAGCGGGGTCCGAACCGCGGGTCTGGGCCGCGCCGCTGCTTGATCGCCGGCCCGAAGCCGAATTCAATGCTTCCAGGTTTTGGACAGATTGGGGGGAGGAACCCATGGCAGCATTGACGGGCAAAGTAGCCTTCGTGACAGGCGGCGGATCAGGCATCGGTCGCGGTATCGCCGAGCGGTTAGCTCGGGAAGGCGCAGATGTCTGCATTCCAGATATCGACACCGACGGCGCGGAGGAGACGGCCAACCTGGTCAATCAGCTCGGCCGCCGGGCGCACGTGGTCAAAGCCAACACGGCGTCGGAGCTGCAGATCCAGAAGGCGGCGGCCGAGTGTGTCGACAAGCTCGGGCGGCTCGACATCGCGGTGGCCAACGCCGGCATCGCGCGCGGCGGGCCGGCGCTGGAGCTGTCGCTCAAGGACTGGCAGGACCAGCTCGACGTGAACCTCACCGGCGTGTTCCTCACCGTGCAGGCCTGCGCCCGGCAGATGGTGCGGCTCGGCAACGGCGGGCGGATCATCTGCATCTCGTCCCTGGCGGCGGAATCCACGGGGCCGGGCATCTGGGCGTACTCGGCCACCAAGGCGGGCGTGCGCATCATGGTGCGCGGCTGGGGCCAGGAGCTCGGCGAGCACGGCATCACGGTGAATGCCATCGGCCCCGGGGTGATCGAGACGCCGCTGGCGGAAGGGCTGGCCGGCGAGCCCGGCGGTGCCATACGCAGCAGCCTCGAGAGCCGCACGCCGGTGAAGCGGGTGGGCCGCCCGGCCGACATCGCCGGCCTCGTGAACTTCATGGCGGGCCCGGACGGCGAGTTCATGACCGGCAGCTACGTGATCATGGACGGCGGTCTGCGGGACGTGTCCCGGGGCTACGATCCGGACGAGAACGCGCTGGCGGAGATGGGCCGGATCGGTGAGCGGTCCATGGCGCGGAACGCCCGGATGCAGCCGCTGCTCGACGAGCGGTGATCGCCTGGCCGTTGGACCCGACAGGACGCTTTCGATGAAGACGCTGAGTTGGCTGGCGCTGTTCGCACTGGCGGCGGCGGGCTGTGCCCGCGTGCAGCCGGTCGAGATTCCGGACACCGTGCCGGAACTTCGGCCGGGACTGCTCCAGGGTTATCTCGCGCCGGAGGAACTGCCGAACAGCGTTGCGCTGGTGCCGCCGCCGCCGGCGGCAGGCTCCGCTGCCGAGGTGCGGGATCAGGAGGCATCTGCGGCGGCGCTGGCGCTGCGCGGCTCCCCGCGCTGGGATCTGGCGGCGGCGGACGCCGTGCTGACCTTCCCGGAAGCGGCCGAGACCTTCTCCTGCGCGCTCGGTGCCCGCATCACGGAGCAGGCGGCGCCCAATCTCTACATGGTTCTCCGGCGTACCCTGGCGGACCTTGGGCTGTCCACCTACGCCGCCAAGAATCGCTATGAGCGCCCACGGCCGTTCATGGTGAATGGAGCGCCTACGTGCATCCCGGACGACGAGGCGTCACTGCGCAGCAACGGCGCCTATCCCTCGGGCCATTCCGCGATCGGCTGGGGGTGGGGGCTGATTCTCGCGGAGGTGGCGCCCGGGCGTGCCGACGAGCTGCTGGCGCGCGGGCGGGCATTCGCCGAGAGCCGAGTGATCTGCAACGTGCACTGGTGGAGCGACGTGATGGAAGGGCAGCGCATGGGCGCGGCCGCCGTGGCCCGGCTGCATGCCGATCCGGTGTTTCGGGCTCAGCTCGATCTGGCGCGGGAAGAGGTCGATGCCCTGCTCGCCAGCGGCGAGCCGCCGGTTCGGGACTGCGCAGCGGAGGCGGCTGCGCTCGGCGGGTGATTTGTCTTCGTGTTCAGCTCGGGCGAGCCTGGCTGGCCTGAGCGATGACTCGTGGCAGCGCCTCGGGGCGGGCCTGATTGACTGCTCGGGGAGTGTGATGACATGATGCGTCCGCATCACTGCATCAGGTGGGTTCATGCGCACGACGGTCGCTATAGACGATGACGTTCTCGATGCCGCTCGCAAGCTGGCGGCGGCGCGTGATCAGTCCCTCGGCCAGGTCGTATCGGAGTTGATGCGGCGGGGCCTCGCCTTGCGGACGGACCATCCCGCGGACAAAGGGGGCTTCCCGACATTCGAGGTCAGGGACGACAGCCCGCCCGTCACCCTCGAAGACGTCAAGCGCGATGAGGACGAGCCGGATTGAGCGGCTACCTGCTCGACGTCAACGTGCTGATCGCATTGACCTGGCCGACGCACGTTCACCATCGTGTGGCGCGCGCCTGGTTCGAACGCGCAGGCCAGGCGAGCTGGGCCACCTGTCCGATCACCCAGCTCGGCTTCGTACGCGTGTCCTCGAATCCCGCGGCGATCAGGGACGCGGTCAGACCGGGGGAGGCCGTCGCCATGCTCGATCGCCTGACGGCGATGCGCGGGCATCAGTTCTGGGCGGACGAGGTGCCGGTCGCGCTGTCCGGACCTTTCGAGTCTCTCAGCCTGGTCGGCCATCGCCAGGTCACGGATGCCTACCTCGTGGCGCTGGCTCGTCATCACGGCGGCAAGCTGGCCACGCTGGATCGAGGGGTTGCTGACCTGCTGCCGGATCCCGGGGATCGGGAGGCGTGCGTGGAGCTGATTCCGCTGCAATCGTGAGGCAGCGCGGGTCGAGCACTCAGGTTTCCGCCGGTTCCCCGCATCCGCCGAGCTGGTCCACCCGCCGACACACTTCCTCCGCCGCGATACTCACGTCCGTCACGTAGTACAGCGACGCGAACCCGAACTCCCGCCGGCCGAGGTTGTGAAACACCATCCCCAGCGCGATGTCGCCGGCGGTAAAAGACTCCGGATGCTCGGCGAAGTAGCGGGCCGGGGCGTTCAGCGTCTCGTCCGTCAGCAGGTCCCGTACCCGTCCCACGCCGCCGTGATACGCCTGAATCAGCAGCAGCCGGTACAGGCTCGCGGCCTTCTCTTCCGGCAGATGCCCGAACGTCTCGGCGAACGGCTCCTGCAGCACCCGGTGATTCTGCTCGAGCAGGTACAGCGCGCAGTCGATCTGTGCGAGCCGGTGGAAGTAGAAGCGCTCGTCCAGGCCGCAGTCGTTCAGGGCCACCGGGGTGAGCTGCATGATGCCGAGCGCGCCGACGGGCGAGCGGGCGTCCGGCCGGCCGCCGCTCTCGATGAGGATCTTGCCGGCGAGGGTGCTGAGCAGGTCGCGGGTGAGGCTGATGCGGCCGGCGGCGAGGCGGTCGTCGTAGACGATGCGCAGGGCCCGGTGCAGGGAGACGGGATCGTCTTCGCTGCCGACGCGCATGCCGTCCCAGGTGCCCCACAGGCGGGCGTCGGCGTCCTCGCCGGTGTAACGGGCGAGCGCCTCGTCGAGGCGGGCGTGGGGCTGGAAGCAGCTCAGCGCGAACGGGTAGCCGAGCTGGCCTTCCGCACCGGCGGCCCAGGCCGTCACCTTTCCTTCGGCGGCGAGGCGCTGGCGTTCGGCGTTGAGGCGGGCCTGGTTGTCGTCGCGGTCGCCGGGGTCGCTGAAGTAGCCGAGGAAGCGCATGCGGCGGTCGAACAGGATGTGACGGTGCTCGTCGCCGCTGCAGAAGCCCTGGCTGTCGAGGACCCAGCGGCGGATGGTGGCGAGGTTGGCGTGAACGCCCTGGCTTTCCCAGTAGGGGGTCTGGCGGATGACGTCCTGCCAGTCCGGCAGGGGTTCCGGGGCGTCGGCGTGGGTCAGGGCGGCGCAGAGGAGCAGGGCGCCGATGCGGGCGAATCGGAAGATCTTGCGGGTGAGTTGGAGCTGCGGACTCATTGCCCGGAGTCTATCACCGGGTCTGTGAGGGGCAGGTGGAGGGGCAGGCGGTCTGGGGAGGACCAGAGGATCGCCCCCGGGAGGGGGCTCCTACAGCGGGAGCGATCCTGGGTGGTTAGCGGACTTCCATGCCCTCCAGGTCGCCTTTGTCGCGCCATTTGGCCAGCAGCGCGTTGAAGGCGTTGATGCCGGGGGCGTAGGGCGAGTTCTGCATGTTGCCGCCGGTGCCCTGGCCCTCGCGGTTGTAGTAGCCGGGGGTGCATTCCATCAGGAACGCCTGGGCGCCGGAGCCGGCGAGCTTGATGATCTCCTCGACCCAGGCCTGCTCGGCTTCCTCGGTCACCTCCACCTCGTCGGCGCCGCGCTTCATCACCTCGTTGATGATGTAGCTCACGTGCACGGCCTGGTCGTCGAACATGGCGGTCATGTTCGGGGAGAGGCCGTTCTGGTTGATGCCGATGGTGAACCAGTTGGGAAAGCCGTGGCTCGCCATGCCGTGCAGGGTGCGGAAGCCGTCGCCCCAGTGCTCGTAGAGGGAGACGCCGTCGCGGCCGATGGTGTCGAAGTCCACCCGCCGGTGGGCGGAGGTGGTGATCTCGAAGCCGGTGGCGTAGATGATGCAGTCCACCTCGTAGAGCTTGCCGTTGGCGACCACGCCGTTCTCGGTGATGCGCTCCACGCCCTTGGCGTCGGAGACGTCCACCAGCTCGACGTTGGGTCGGTTGAAGGTGTCCAGGTACTCGTCGTTGAAGGTTGGGCGCTTGCAGAACTGGCGGTACCAGGGCTTGAGCGCCTCGGCGGTCTCGTCGTCCTCCACGGTCTCGTCGCAGCGGGCGCGGATCTCGTTCATCTTCTGGAAGTCGGCGATCTCGGAGCGCAGGGCGATCTCTTCCATGTCGAGGTTGCCCTGGTCCGGGCGCCGGTTCATGAGCGAGAGACCGATGCGCCGGGCGATGTCGGTCCAGCCGTCGGCGACCAGGTCCTCGCCGAAGTTCTCGCCGGCGAGCGTCGCCGCGAAGTTCTGCCGGCGCTCGCGCTGCCAGCCCGGGCCGAGTTCCTTGTACCACTCCGGGTCCGTCGGCTTGTTGCCGCGCAGGTCCACCGATGACGGCGTGCGCTGGAACACGTAGAGCTGCTTGGCGTACTTGCCGACGAAGGGCACGCACTGGATGGCGGTGGCGCCGGTGCCGATCACGGCCACGCGCTTGTCGCCGAGCTTGGTCAGGCCGCCGTTGTGGTCGCCGCCGGTGTAGTCGTAGTCCCAGCGCGAGGTGTGGAAGGTGTGGCCCTTGAAGTCCTTGATGCCGGGGATGCCGGGCAGCTTCGGCCGGTTGGCCGGGCCGGTGGCCTGAATGACGAAGCGCGCGCGGATGTCGTCGCCGCGGTTGGTGGTGATCTTCCAGCGGTGCTCGTCGTCCAGCCAGCGGATCTCGCGCACCCGGGTCTGGAACAGAGCGTTCTCGTAGAGGCCGAAGTACTCGCCCACGCGGCGGGTGTGCTCGAAGATCTCCGGCGCGAAGGAGTACTTCTCCTTCGGCATGTAGCCGGTCTCCTCCAAGAGCGGCAGGTAGCAGTAGCTCTCGATGTCGCAGGTAGTGCACCCTTCTTTCTGTAATTTTGATTAATTGTTCCGGGCGGATGTAGTGCCGAGCCACCCGGTTATCCTTTCGAACGCGAATTTGCCGATTTG
>MDTG01127251.1_pt1 | contig 42210 bp, 40 predicted proteins | sample 811421 | NCBI WGS metagenome assembly MDTG01 (sample SAMN05326645, study PRJNA326480) | marine metagenome | isolation source: seawater | place: Pacific Ocean: South East | collected 2011 | reverse complement strand
TCGACGCGATAGCCGCTGGCGACCAGATCGCGGAATCTGGGTTCGGTGACCACATTCGGGGCTTCTTTTTCTAGGTCCATCACCCGGATCACGTTCTCCCATAAGGTGAATGACCAGGCTTCAGGTGTTGAAGCCTAGGCATACGATGATATAGTATTGTTGCGCAAGATATAGTTTTAGCGCCCCAAGCGGATTCTCGCTCATCCAACGGATAGACTGTTCTCATGCAGTTGATCAAGAAAATAAGGGGGTTCGATAACCTCCGGTTGCGCGCGGTCGGTTGCGCACAGGCTATACTGCTTATCGTATTCTTGGCCGGGTACGCCTCCGCCGAATCCTGTATCGCCCCGTCTCGCCCATTCGTTCCGAGTGACCCGCAGGCTGTGCGAGACTACGCCGACATCATTCGGAAAGACTTCGAGCTCTACATCCGTGACATTCAGGGCTACTTTCGTTGCCTTGAAGAAGAGCGCGTCCGTGCCTTCGAGGAAGCGCGGGAGGTCAGCGAAGAGTATGGGCGTTTCCTGCAGGCCGTCGGTCAGTGACCCCACGATTCCGAGCCTAAGACCACACGGCAAATCAGCCAGCCATTCGTCGGCAGATGAGTTGAGATCTTCGGCTAAGACCATGGAAAGCTCACAGTATCCACTTTTTAGATAATCTATAATTTAGATTAGCCCGGTCACAAGAGGTTTGTGACGCGTGGCAAAAACAATCAGAAGTTCGGGACATGAGGCGCTGCGCGATGCATTGATCGCGGCAAGGAAGACTGCTGGTCTCACACAGGCCGAGCTGGCCGAGAGGCTAAAGTGCCATCAGTCTTTTGTGGCTCGCGTGGAAAGCGGCGAACGGAGAATCGATGTCATCGAGTTGATCGTTCTGGCCAGAGCCATGGGTGTTGCGGCGGCCGACCTGTTGTCTATTGCCGAAGTCGCGACAGAAGCCGATCATCGGATCTAGGCGCGAGAAGCGGCTTGTCGCTCTCAGGCTGGCGTTGCCGAGTTGGACACCGCCGGGATGCGGTTCGTAAGGGAAATTCTCGGTGCACATCGGGTGAAGGCGCAGCCTGAAGATGATACGTTCCTATAGTATCGAAGCGTCAGGATGCGGCGGCGGGCTGTAAGCATGGTGCGGAAGAGCGTGTCCCGTGTCCGGGACACAGCACACAGGCAGCTGTTCGACCCACTGCATCAGACGCTGGCGCGAGTGACGCGGCTCTGCTCAGTAGTTTACCTGTTCGAAGCCGTAATTGCCCCGGTAGTCACGCCAATCGACAAAGACAGATCTGTGGTAAATGCTCGGGCAGTCCTCTCCCCATCTCTCAACCCCGACATGCGCCTCCGGCAGGTCGCCAGGCGAGGAAGAGCGCCAGGAGAACTCCCCCTGAGTCCCGTAGGTTCCAAGAACAACTGTCGCGCTCCGATTGCAGTCGCCATCCCGACCGGACTCGCGTTGTCGTGCAAAGCGGACGTCATAGACGCGAATCGAGCGCACGAAGTTGAACTCCGGCCCGCTGATGTCGATGTCGGCCCGGTCCTGGACCAACTCAAGAACAGATTCGCTCCACGAGCGGTCAAATCCAGAAAGGGGAGAACGAAGAAAGGAGGGCATTGCCGGATCGAGACCGCTGAGCGGGTGTACCGGGAAGCTCTGGGGCAGGGTGCCACGTCCATCGAACAGGATGTCGTAGATGCGCCCACCCAAGTTGGTGTTCCCGGCTGGTTGATACGCAACACCCATGGGGCAACGCCAGATTTGCAGTGGCGGCTCAACGGGCCAGGGCGTGATCCGCCGGATGAATTCGGCCCGGGCACGTGCGCACGGTTCGGAGGCCGGCCATCCACCTGAGAGGCAGAGGAGGATGGCGCAATCGATCGGGTAGGTTTGTGCCGCGGCTTTGGTGGCGGCGCCCGCGCCGGAAAGAGCTCCAATGACGGCCGCAACAGCGAAACAAAAAAGCAATCGACACATGGTTCGGGCTCCTATCAGAGGGGATTTCCGTCCCATCATGCGTCGAAAGTATAGTATTGTCACTCAAAATATAACCATGTCTGCTCTGCAGCGGGGCAGTGATTGCACTAGCCGCGCATTGTCGGACCGCCCGCCATGAGCGTCTCCAGGAGATCCGTAACGGTGTCCGTGTTCACGTCTTTCGCGCGCGCGAGGGTTTCAGGTGGAATCGGTGGAGCGACTTGCGCGGCTTCACGTTCCTGGCCGATCCAAAGGATCGACAGCTCGGACGTGTTCCAGAGGTAGACCCAGCCAACAGTTCGCTTTCCATCGGAGGCCAATAGGCGGGCGATAGCGGTTGCTTCTTGCTTGCCATACGTCACTAGTTCTTATGCTCCATACCCGGTTCTCAAGCGGGCGATTTCGTTCCTGCTTCAAGACCGAATGTAGGCTGGCTGAACCGGCTGGCGTATTGGGTTGATCAGAGAAGGCGCGGAACTGGGGGCATTCGCCTATTCTGCCGAGCAATATTAAACACTACCTTACGGAGGCGGTGCTCAGAAATGGGCGGCACCGGAAATCCCAGCGCCGCCCCTTGCCCGTCTACAGGGAGGATGTATTGGGCAGGTAGTACACGGGCAGACCTTTCAGGGCTGTAGCTTAAAGCTCTGAGTTAACGAAGAAAATAGCATCTCTATAGCTCTCGAGGGCATGGCTGCTTCCTGCTATGAAAATACAACTTGAATATCCGTATATTCGGCGAGACCTTCTTCGCCAAATTCAACGCCTATCCCAGATGCCTTGACGCCGCCAAAGGGCGCGTTCGGCTGGATCGCGCCGTGTTTGTTGATCCAAACCGACCCGCATTCCATGCGTGTGGCCAAGTCGCGGCCCCGCTCGATATCGGAGGTCCAGATCGACCCGCCCAACCCGTTCGGGGAATCGTTGGCCGCGGCGATGGCTTCATCGACGTCGGAATATCGGATCACCGGAAGCGCCGGACCGAACTGCTCCTCGACTACGAGCGGGTCGTCCTGCGACAGGTCCGCAATGATCGTCGGCGGGAAAAACAGCCCCTCGCCAGGCGTGCCACCCAGCAGGACGCGGCCTCTGGATTTGGCGGCTTCGGTCAGGCGGTTGACCTTGTCGAACTGCATCTGGTTCTGGATCGGGCCCAGAATGCTCTGCTCGCTCATCCCGTCACCAACGGGGATATTGCGCGCGAAATCCACCAGCGCATCGCAGACCGCGTCATAGATGGACGTGTGCACATACAGGCGTTTCATGGCGGCGCAGGTCTGGCCGTTGTTGATGAACGCGCCCCAGAACAGGCCTTCGGCAATCGCCTTCGGATCGGCATCGGGCAAGACGATGCCCGCATCATTACCGCCCAGTTCCAGCGTCAGCCGCTTCATGGTCTCAGCGGCGGATTGCATGACCTTCTGGCCGGTGGCGCAGGAGCCGGTGAACACGATCTTGCGGATGCCGTCATGGGCGGACATGGCCGCCCCGAGATTCACGTCCTTGTCATCGCCGGTCACCACATTGACGACGCCTTCGGGCAGAACCTCTTGCATGATTTCGACCAGCCGGATGGTCGAAAGCGGGGTGTTGGGCGAGGGCTTGACCACCACCGTGTTGCCGGTCCGCAGGGCCGGGATGATGTGCCAGATCGCGATCAGGACCGGGAAATTCCACGGCGTGATCGACCCCACGACACCCAGCGGTTTGCGATGCAGCTCCACCCGGCCTTCGTTGTTGTCCTGAAGCGTCTTGACCGGGAGGGACAAGCCGGCGGTATACCCCGCCCAGGCCTGTGCGCCGCCCATTTCCCAACGCGATCCCAGACCGTTCAGCGGCTTGCCCTGTTCCTTGGTGATCAGAACCGCAAGCTCCTCGGTATGGTCGCCAATCGCGCCCGCCAGTTTTTCGCAATAGGCCTGAAGCTCGGCGTCGGGCAGCTTTGACCATGTTTCGAAAGCGGTCTGCGCGGTGGCGACCGCCTTGTCCAGATCGGCGAGCATATTGTTCGGCGCATAGCCGGCCACCTCGCCCGTCGAAGGGTTCAGGATGGCAAAGAAAGCGCCGTCGGCTTCGCTTGGAAGCTCGGATGCAGGTGCCGTGGTCATTGGTCTTTTTCCTTTAATCAGGTTCGAGACGCCCGAGAGGACGCGGTTCAGAGGCCCGACGCTATTGACTGACTTCTTATTTACTACATCGGAGTTCAGATCGGTCATGCGGCGACCTTTTGGGTGAGATCCACGCGGTGATGATAAATTCGGCAACCTCCGGGTGAGTAGTTGGCCACGTCGCTTGCGACTTCCGCACCGACTTCTGAAAAAAGCGCGCGCTCCATTATTTCCGCTGATGAAAAGTAGCCACGAAAAATGCAGAAGGGAGCGTCTGACCTGTCACTCATGGGAGTTGGGTAGGCCACTTCGTACGAGAGTAGGCCTGGCAACTGCTCGGCAAGCGGCAAATGACGAGTGGTGTAATAGGTGCGAAACTGTTCAGGGTCCGCCGGGGCGGGGTACTCGACGCAAAGACAGTGCATAGGATGGCCTTTCGGTAAGTTCGGTGCCGCCGATCAGGCGACACCTCTCGATGCTGCGTGATTGGATTGGCCAGACTGACGCGCTTTGGCGACGATGATTGCCTGCCGACCAATTGCCACCAGCGCAATCATGTTCAGGACGCCGAACACGTACGCGGGCGCAAGTCCGATGAAACTGAAAATGTTAGAAGGACCAATCGGCGTGTCGCCGAAGGCCAGCGCGCGGTTCGGCGAAAAGTTCGAGCCCCAGTAAAAGACCACATTGGACCAGCCGTCGAGCATGACGATCCAGCCCCAGATCTTGCCCCATTTTTCAGAGAAGTTCAGGTGTGGGATGACGAAGGCGACGGCGATGGTCATCAGGCCGTTCAGGACGGGGCCGGTATGCGTGCCCCGCCAACCGTGTTCGGTGCCGGGGAGCTGGAATGACACGAAAAAGCCGGGCACGATCTCAAATCCGCCAAGCAGGTACATCCAATATCCCAGGCCGCCGACCAGCGCGGCGAAAATCATCAAGACGCCGTTCCCTGCCATCAGGTCGCGCAACGAAAGTTTCCAGGGTTCGAGTTGTTCAGTCATTGGTCTTTCCTCCCTTGAGTTCAGGTGCGGACGTCACGTGCACCACGAAATTTCCGCGCTTACCCGGTGGCGGATTCATTGAAACGCATCAGCCCCCGGAAGCCGCCAGCGTGATAGACGAGCGGCGCTACACCCTTGACTTCCGCGCCCATGACGCGGCCGAAGATCACAGCATGGGTGCCGGAATTCACGATTTCGGAGACTTCGCATTCGAGCGCGGTGGCGCCGTTGAGCACGGGCAAGCCTAGTGCCGCGCCCGCGCTCCACAGCGCGGGCTCAAAGCGGTCGTCGCCTTGAAGGCCGCTGCGACCGGCAAAGGTTTCGGCCGCGGATTGATGCGCGTCAGTGAGGATGTTCACGGCGAAGGTTCCGGAATCGCGGATCATCTTGAAAGTGCCGGTACTGCGGTTGGTACAGGCCAGTACGGTCGCAGGCTGGGCGCAGACCGAGCACACTGCGGTCGCTGTGATCCCGCGGCGCTCGCCGTTCAGGCGGGTGGTAACAATATTCACCCCTGCCGCAAGTTCGCCGAGGGCCGCGCGGAACGTTTCGACATCTACCATGGCTTGCTCCCTTCCTTTCCAAAGTTTTCTGCTTGAATGGACGCGGCATGACCGGTCTCAAAACCGCACCACGATGCCCGCGGTCGCGATCAGCGGATTTAGGGTGATGTCGGCCTCTGCGGGTGCTCCCCCAACGGTCCCGCGTGCCTTGGTTTCGAGCGGGATATATTTCAGGTCGATAAACCAGCCGGTCCTGTGTCCGAGCGGGCCCTCGACGCCCGCCTGCACGACCGGTGCGAAGGCGTTGTCGACGTCAAAGTCGCTGATTGCGCCGTCCTTGGTGTCGAAGATCAGCGTATAATTGATCCCGCCACCGACATAGGCCTCAAGGCCATTGCCGAATTTGGGGAAGTGATAGAGGCCGGTGAGCGTTGCCGGCCCATAAGTGACCTCCCCGAGGGCAAGGCCAGCGAGCGGACCGGTTCCGGTCAAGGCTGCGGTCGGTGGCACACCCACTGTGAGCTCCGCAGAAAACCGCTCCGAGAACCGATACCCGATGCCGAATGTCGGCGTGACGTCGTCGCCTGTCGTGAAGCTCGCGCCCGGCACTGGAGCGCCTCCGAGCGAGATGTCCGCGCTCTCGTCCATCTGGATATGGGACAACCCGAGCCGCAGCGACCAAGGGCCGCTCTCTTGCGCCTGGGCACAGGTTGCCGTTCCCGCAGCCAAGGCTGCCAAGCAAATCAGTTTCATATTGTGTTCTCCCGTCAGGGTCCCGTGCAGCGCTGCCGCACGGGGGGTAACCGACTATTCCGCGGCGAGCGCCTGTTGCGAGCGGGTCACCGCAGATCGTACTCGCTCGGGGCTTGAGAAAATGTCCCACTGACGTTCGGGGTGATTGAAGCCTTCGGTGAAATCGTCGGTCAAGGACCGGCTTTGCGCCAAGCCACCGATAAATTCCAATAGGGTAGGGTTGAGTGACGCGAGGTTTTCAAGCATGTAGTTCGTCCAACGCGTCGCGCTCATGACGCGGTCGTGTCTCCGGGCATCAAATTTCTCGAGAAAGCGCTGGTCGAACACATCGTTTTCGACGATTTCCTCTCCAAGAATGACCGCTGCGTACGAGGCCATGTTGGCGCCTTGGCCCAACATCGGATCGACGACCGCATGGGTATCGCCTAGAGCGATGGCCAGCTTGCCGTTGGCCAGCTGCGTGTGGCTCTTCCGCACTGTTGGGGTGACGCCGCCTTGAAGGACATCCAGCGGCGAATTGGCCAGATCGAATTCTTCGGGATCGATGCGTTCGTAAAGCGTCGGGTAATGCGCTTTGATTTTTTCCAGCATGAGATCGAGGAAAGCGCGGGGGTTTTCGTCGTATTTCGTCCGGGCCAGGATTTCCAGATCGCCGCCGATATGGTTTTCGAACACCAAAGCCTGGCACATGCCATTGAACGACCAGGTCGGGATTTCGATCAGCTCACCCGCGCCGGGAGAGAAATACATAGTTACTGCGCGAGTTTCGGTCTCGGCGATGCCCTTGAAAAGGCCGACACAGAGCATCCGTTGGGGGCGCTCGAATGGGGAATAGCGATCATCGCGTCCGAACATCTGTCCGATGGCACCCTTGCCGGTACAGACCACGGTCAGGTCATGTTGGTCGGAGATGGGTTCGATCTGATCGTGCTCGATCGGTCCGTAAATGACCTCCCCACCCAGATCCAGATAGTCCTGAAGCAATGCGGGTTGATAGATTCGGTAATCCACCGCACGGCTTGGTTGAACCAAGTCGCCATAGATGTGGATCGGCTCCGGTGTTCCGATGTAGTAGTAATGGCCGAAATAGCCGTATTCACTCGACGGCCAGTGATTGCACCCAAGGGCATCTTCTCGCTCAACCGTCACGTGGTGGTGTGCCACCGTGTTCATCAAGCGCGAGCCTGCATAATCCGCAGGGGTACGGTCCGTGTATAGACGTGGCGTTATCCCATTTTGCAGTAGGTGAAGACCCAGTTGCAAGCCGGCAGTCCCCGCCCCGATGATGGCGATCTTCTTGGACATGGATTCCTCCCAAATTCTCCTCGAGACCGAAAATAAGTCGACGGGTCGGTCAAAGAAAGATAAATTATCGCATAGGACTTATCACAAATGGAATAAATCGACATGAGCGATCGGCTCCAAGCCTACGAGATCTTTGCGGAACTTATGGATCGCAAGAGCTTTTCCGAGACTTCGCGTGCTCTGAATGTGCCGCAAGCCACGGTCAGCAAACAGATCGCATCGCTCGAAGCAGCATTGGGTGTGCAGCTCTTCATCCGATCGACCAGACGAATCAGCCCGACAAGTGAGGCAGAGGAGTTGATTCCCCATGTACGGCACATGCTCGATGCCCGGGCGGAAGTTGTGCGCGTCGCTCGCGGGGAGTTGCCGCGAATTTCTGGCAACATGCGATTGGCAGCGCCCCATTCCTACGGTCGGCGCGTACTACTTCCTCTTTTGGCGGAATTCATGGACCAGTACCCCGAACTCGTCGTCGATGTTGCGCTTCACCGCAGCCCCCCCGACCTTCTCGATGCGAAACTCGACCTCGCTATCAGCGGAACCGTCATGCCGGATGGGCCGTACCGCCAGAGGGTCCTGAGCACGCATCGCTGGATCGTTGCGGGCGCGCCGTCCTATCTGGAGCAGCATGGTCGTCCGTCCATACCTCTTGATCTTGAGCAGCACTGGCTGGTGGTACCCCGGGTTTACCCATCGGACGTCCTCACTTTCGATTCTGAAGATGGCCGTCAATCGATCAGCGTTCGGTCACGGCTTCGCGTCAACGACGTTGATTTTGCCGAAGGTGCCGCGTGGCAGAACACCGGACTTGCCATCTTGCCAGACTGGATGGTCGGGCATAGGTCAGCCTTGGAGCCTGTCCTTTCGGACTATGTCCTTGCTCCGATCCCAATCCGGTTGGTTTTTCCAGATGCCAAGATCATTCCTCGGCGAGTGCGGGCTCTTATTGAATTCTTAGTGCTTCGCGCAAGCCGAATGTAGTGTCGAACCAGAGCTCATGTTTGCGAAATGAATGACGTTATGAACCATAGTAACCTACCGATCTTCGAAGTCTCGCCACGTGCGACAGATTTTATCGTGACTATCTATGGTGACGTTGTTGAGCCGCGCGGCGGCATTCTCTGGATGGGTACCCTCATTGACTGTTGCGCCCAGCACGGCATCAGCGAGAGCCTTGTACGCACTGCTGTATCCAGGCTCGTGGGCCTGGGACGGTTGCAGGGCGAACGCATTGGGCGGAAGAGCTACTACAGGCTTTCCCGCGCCGCCCGTGACGAATTCCGCGATGCGGCGCGCATCTTGTTCGCACCACCGCCGGAGCCCTCAGGGTGGCTCCTCGCGCTTAGCTGCGACGGACGCGACCTCAATTGGCCACGAGGGTGGGCACGCTTGGCCCCGGGGGTCGGGCTGGGTCCTGACAGACCCGATCTGGCGAGGCCTTCCGGAGTTTTGTTTTGCGCACATGCGCTAGAGCGCTCCGGGTTGGAGGAAGTCGCGGCGCAAAACTGGGATCTCATGAAGGTCGCCGCACGCTATCAAGCATTTACGGAAAGATTTGCTCCTTTTGTCGATTTCGATTTCGGTGGTTTGAGTGACCGCGAAGCGCTTGCCATAAGGCTTCGCCTGGTGGACGATTTTCGTCATGCAGCACTGGCCGATCCACGTTTGCCGCCGGAAGCGCTGCCGACGAAGTGGCCTGCAACGGCGGCGCGACATCTTTTTGGGGTGCTGTACCTCGCCTTGTCGCCGGCCTCTGACCGGTACATCGGACGACACTTCGCGAATTCCGAGGGTCTGTTGGATCAAGGCTCAGAGGCGACGCTGCGCCGAACCGAGACGCTGAAACGGTCTTTGCCCCAGCCTTGACCGCTGCGTCTGTCTTGACCCCCACAATAAAGCATCACACTTTTTTGCGATTTTGACTTAACGAGTGATCCTTTTGGGTCTATATAAGTGACCGAACGGTCGGTGAAACGATTCGCCGGCTGCGGGAGGAGGAAACATCGATGTCTGAAGCATTTGTCTGCGACGCTGTGCGCACGCCGATTGGCCGCTACGGTGGCGCTCTGTCCGGTGTGCGGGCCGACGACCTTGCCGCGCTGTCGCTTCGCGCGTTGAAAGAGCGCAACGCCGCGGTCGACTGGGAGCAAGTGGACGATGTTATCCTCGGCTGCGCCAACCAGGCAGGCGAGGACAACCGCAATGTCGCGCGTATGGCAACACTTCTTGCGGGCCTCCCGGTAACTGTACCTGGAACCACGGTGAATCGCCTCTGCGGCTCCGGCATGGATGCGATCGGTCTAGCCGCGCGCAGCATCCGTGCGGGCGATGCCGACCTCATGCTCGCGGGCGGGGTCGAAAGCATGAGCCGCGCGCCGTTTGTCGTGGCCAAGGCCTCCAGCGCGTTTTCCCGCAATGCCGAGATTTACGACACCACCATCGGCTGGCGCTTTCCAAACCCGAAATTGCACGCTGAGTTCGGCACCCATTCCATGCCGCAGACCGCTGACAACGTCGCGGCTGATTACTCCATTTCGCGTGAAGATCAGGACGCCTTCGCCGCGCGCAGTCAGGCTCGCTGGGCCGTCGCGCATGAGGCTGGCATCTTTGCCGACGAGATTGTCCCGGTGGTGATCCCTCAGCGCAAGGGCGACCCCATCGTTGTTGACACCGACGAACATCCGCGCCCCGGCACCACCCCGGCGCAACTGGCGAAGCTGCGGGGCGTCAACGGTGCCGACCTCAGTGTGACAGCGGGCAATGCCTCGGGCGTGAACGACGGAGCGGCGGGAATGATCGTTGCCTCCGAGGCGTCCGCCGTTGCCAATGGTCTGACACCGAAAGCGCGCGTGGTCGCCATGGCCGCCGCGGGGGTAGAACCGCGTGTCATGGGCATCGGGCCGGTGCCCGCGACCCGCAAGGTTCTGGCGCGGGCGGGGCTTACGCTCGACCAGATTGATGTCATCGAACTGAACGAAGCCTTTGCCTCGCAAGGCCTTGCCGTCCTGCGTGAGCTTGGGCTTCCCGATGACGCGTCGCATGTGAATACCAATGGCGGCGCGATTTCCATGGGCCATCCGCTCGGAATGTCCGGCGCGCGTCTGGTCCTGACTGCAACCTACCAGCTTCATCGCACGGGCGGACGCTACGCGCTATGCACCATGTGTGTGGGGGTGGGGCAGGGGATCGCAATGATCCTCGAACGCGTCTGAGAGGAGGCCGCTATGTACGCCCAAATGGTCAAATCGGAAAATATGAAATCTGCCGAGGAAATGACGCTCGAGGAGCGCACGTTTCAAACCCGCGTCGACGCGGGCGAAAAGATCGAGCCCAAGGAATGGATGCCGGAGGGCTACCGCAAGACGCTGATCCGCCAGATCGGCCAGCACGCGCATTCTGAGATCGTAGGCCAACTTCCCGAGGGCAACTGGGTCACCCGCGCGCCGACGCTCGAGCGCAAAGCCATCCTGCTGGCCAAGGTGCAGGACGAGGCCGGGCACGGGCTCTACCTTTATTCCGCCGCCGAGACTCTGGGCGTCAGCCGCGACGAACTGATGGAAAAGCTGCACTCGGGCGCGATGAAATACAGCTCGATCTTCAACTATCCCACGCTGACCTGGGCCGACATGGGCGCGGTGGGCTGGCTGGTCGACGGTGCCGCGATCATGAACCAGGTGCCACTGCAGCGGACCTCTTACGGCCCCTACAGCCGCGCGATGATCCGGATCTGCAAGGAAGAGAGCTTCCACCAGCGGCAGGGCTACGCGATCATGATGAAGATGGCGCAGGGCACGCCCGAGCAGAAGGAAATGGCGCAGGATGCGCTGAACCGCTTCTGGTATCCCTCTCTGATGATGTTTGGCCCGTCCGACAAGGACTCGGTGCACTCCGCCCAGTCGATGGCGTGGAAGATCAAGATGAACACCAACGATGAGCTGCGCCAGAAATTCGTCGACGAGACGGTGCCGCAGGCCGAGTACCTGGGCCTGACCGTTCCCGACGAGACCCTCACCTGGAACGACGAGCGCGGGCACTACGATTTCGCCGAGCCCGACTGGGCCGAGTTCTTCGAGGTCATCAAGGGCAACGGCCCCTGCAACGAGGAACGGCTGGAAGCCCGCCGCAACGCCTGGGACGAGGGCGCATGGTTCCGTGACGGGCTCACCGCCTATGCCGACAAGGCCGCCGCCCGGCGCGCCAACGGCCGCGTCGCCGCCGAGTAACCCCCCGTATTGAGGAGCATGTGACATGACCAAGAAAGAATGGCCGCTCTGGGAGATCTTCATCCGGGGCCAGCACGGGCTGAACCACCGCCATGTCGGCAGCCTGCACGCACCGGACGCCGAAATGGCGATCAGAAACGCCCGCGACGTCTACACCCGCCGCAAGGAAGGCGTGTCGATCTGGGTGGTGCCCTCGGCGGCGGTCACCGCCTCGGTGCCGTCCGAAAAGGGGCCACTTTTCGATCCGGCCGAAAGCAAGGTCTACCGCCACCCGACCTTCTTCGACATCCCCGACGAAGTGGGGCACATGTGATGCCCTCGCTTGCCGATACCGCAACGCCGGATGTCGTCGCGCTTGCCGGGCGCGCCGCCGCCGCACTGGGGCACGATCCGCATGTTGCCGACGTGGCGCTGAAACCCGCCTTCTTCGACTGGCTCTGTCGGATGGGGGACAATTCGCTGGTCCTCGGTCACCGCATCTCGGAATGGTGCGGCCACGGCCCGGTGCTGGAAGAGGACATCGCGCTGGCCAACACCGCACTTGACCTGATCGGCCACACCCAGATGTGGCTGGGCCTTGCCGCCGAGGTCGAGGGGGCAGGGCGCGACGCCGACAAGCTGGCCTTCCTGCGCGACGCGATGAAATTCCGCAACCTCAAGCTGCTCGAGCTGCCGAACGGCGACATGGCGATCACGCTGATGCGCGAGTTCCTCTTCGATGCCTTCCACTACGAGCTGCTGACCGCGCTGACCAAATCGTCGAGCCCGCGGGTCGCCGAGATCGCCGCCAAGGCGCTCAAGGAGGTGTCCTACCACCTCGAGCGTTCGTCGGACCTGGTGGTCCGGCTGGGTGACGGCACCGAGGAAAGCCACGCCCGGATGCAGGCGGCGCTGAACAAGCTCTGGCCCTACACCGGGGAGATGTTCGCCGCCGACGCGATGGATGACGCCGTGGCCGAGGCCGGCATCGCGCCCGCGCTCGCGGACCTGCTGCCGCTCTGGCAGCGCACCGTGGCCGAGGTGCTGGACGAGGCGACGCTGGTGCAGCCCGAGCAGCGCTTCGACGCGCAATCCGGCGGCAAGCAGGGCCGGCACACCGAGCACCTGGGCTACATCCTTGCCGAGATGCAGTTCCTGCAGCGCGCCTACCCGGGCGCAAGCTGGTAAGGCCGATGACCGCGGTTCTGCCATCCACCGAGCAGGTCTGGGACTGGCTGGGCGAGGTGCCCGACCCCGAGATCCCGGTGGTCTCGGTCACCGAGCTCGGCATCGTCCGCGAGGTCCGCTGGGAGGGCGAGACGCTGGTGGTGGCGGTGACGCCGACCTATTCCGGCTGCCCGGCTACCTCGGTCATCGATCTGATGATCGAGACGCAGCTGCGCGAGAAGGGCATCAGCGACCTGCGGCTGGAACGCCGCCTGTCGCCGCCCTGGACCACCGACTGGGTGACCGACGCGGCGCGCGACAAGCTGCGCGCCTACGGCATCGCCCCGCCGGTCGACGGCACCGCCTCGGACGGTCTGATGGCGGGCCGCGCGGCGCGGCTCTCGGGCCGGTCGAACCTGGTGATCGCCTGCCCTCGCTGCGGCTCGTCCCACACCGAGCGGGTCAGCCAGTTCGGCTCGACCCCCTGCAAGGCAAGCTACCGCTGCCGCGACTGCCTCGAGCCCTTCGACTACTTCAAGTGCCACTGAGCCATTCCGGTGCCCCGGGCGGGGCATCTCCTGCGCATTTCCCTGTCCAGACAGGAGGAGGTCTGACATGCCCCGTTTCCATCCCCTCGAAGTGACCGACGTCCGCCGCGAGACCCGCGACGCGGTGGTGGTCACGCTCAAGCCGCGCGACGAGGACGCGGAAAATTTCGGTTTCACGCAGGGGCAGTACCTGACCTTCCGCCGCGAGTTCGACGGCGAGGAGTTGCGCCGCTCCTACTCGATCTGCGCGGGCGTCGGCGAGGGCTGCCTCAAGGTCGGCATCAAGCGCGTCGACGGCGGCGCCTTCTCGACCTGGGCTAACGAAGAGCTCAGGGCTGGTGACACGCTCGACGCGATGGTGCCACAGGGGCGATTCTTCACCCTGCTCGATGCGTCCAGTGCCAAGAACTACCTCGGTTTCGCGGGCGGCTCGGGCATCACCCCGGTGCTGTCGATTATCAAGACCGTGCTGGCGCATGAGCCCAACGCCACCTTCACGCTGGTCTACGCCAACCGGCAGGTCGGCTCGATCATGTTTCGCGAGGAACTCGAGGACCTGAAGAACACCTATCTCGGCCGCTTCTCGGTGATCCATATCCTCAAGAGCGAAGGGCAGGAGATCGACCTCTTCACCGGGCGCATCGACGCCGAGAAGATGGAGATGCTGTTCCGCCTCTGGATCGACGCCGAGGGCGTGGACACCGCCTTCATCTGCGGCCCCGAGCCGATGATGCTGACCATCGCGGACAGCCTGCGGCAGGCGGGGCTGGCGGACGACCAGATCAAGTTCGAGCTCTTCGCCTCGTCGCAGCCGGGCCGGGCCAAGAAGCGAACGGTCTCGCAGCAGGCCACCGCCGCCGGCAACACCTGCGAGGTCTCGGTCACCCTCGACGGCGCGACGCGGACCTTCCAGATGCCGAAGGACGGCACCGCCGTGCTGGACGCCGCCATAGAGAACAACATGGACGCGCCCTACTCGTGCAAGGCGGGCGTCTGCTCGACCTGCCGCGCCAAGGTGCTCGAGGGCGAGGTCGAGATGGAGATCAACCACGCGCTCGAGGACTACGAGGTGCGCGCCGGCTACGTGCTGTCGTGCCAGTGCATTCCGCTATCCGACAAGGTGGTGCTCAGCTATGACGAATGACACCGACACCATGCCCATCGCCGACTACCTCGCGCAGGGCGGCAAGCTGACCTCTCCCGAGAATGTGCCGCCGCGCTACCGCGGCGAGCTCTTGCGGCTGATGTCGTCCTTCGTGGACAGCGAGCTTGCGGGCTCGGCGGGCTTTGCCGGGGCGATCAACTGGGCGCCCGGCATCAAGGCGCGCATCGCCGCCAGCCGGATCACGCTGGAGAAGGCCGACCATGCCGAGCGCGTGCTCGACCTGATGGAGGGCTTCGGCACCGACAAGGCGCTCTACGAGCGGGCCCATGACTGGGCCGCGCGCGAGGGTCGCGACAGCACGCTCGAGGCCCGGCGCCACGGCGGCGACATGCGACTCTCGGTCTTCCACTACCCGCTGACCGGCTGGACCGACGCGGTGGTGATGAACGTACTCATGGGCCTCGCGACGCAGCACGCCGTGGGCGAGCTGGCGCGCTGTTCTTACCAGCCGCTGGCCGAGGTGCTGCGCGACATCCTCCCGCGCGAGAAGCGGCACATGGAGCTGGGCCTCGAGGGGCTCGAGCGGATCGGCGCGACGGACGAGGCACGGGCTTCGGTCGCCTACTGGCTGCCGCGTGTGGCCGAGACCTTCGGCCCGGCAGTCTCGGAGCGCTTCGAGAAGCAACGGGCGATGGGCCTGCGCCACACCGACAACGAGACGCTGCGCAATGCGTGGCGCGCCGAGGCGGAGAGCGCGCTTTCCCGCCTCGGCCACTGCTGAACAGGAAGGACGAGCAAATGCTGGATACGGGACGCACCGCGCGCCGCCTCGAGAGCTACGTGCAGGGCGCCTGGCGCGCCGGGCAGGGCGAGGGCAAGCCGCTCGCCAATGCCGCCACGGGGGAGGTGCACGCCTACATCGGATCGGACGGGCTCGATTTCGCCGGGGCGCTGGACTGGGGCCGCGAGGTCGGCGGCAAGGCACTGCGCGGCTACACCATCCACGAGCGCGCGCTGATGCTGAAGTCCATCGGCATGAAGCTGATGGAGATGAAGGACGAATTCTACGCCGAAAGCCTCGCCACCGGCGCCACCGCCAGGGACGCCGGGCCGGACATCGACGGCGGCATCGGGACGATGCTCACCTTCGCGTCGAAGGCACGGCGCGAGCTGCCCAACGCCAAGGTGGTGCCCGAGGGCGCGGTCGAGGGGCTGTCGCGCGACGGCAGCTTCGTCGGGCAGCACATCCTCGTGCCGATGCAGGGCGTGGCAATCCACATCAATGCCTTCAACTTCCCGGTCTGGGGGATGCTGGAAAAGATCGCCCCCGCGTTGATCGCCGGGCTGCCCTGCCTCGTGAAACCCGCCTCGGCCACCGCCTACCTTAGCGAGCTGGTGGTGCGGCGCATCCTCGAGATGGGCATCCTGCCGGACGGGGCGCTGCAGATCGTCTGCGGCGGCGTCGGCGATCTTCTGGACCACGTGACCGGGCAGGACATCGTCACCTTCACCGGCTCGGCGTCGACCGGGCGCAAGCTGAAGACGCATCCGGCGATCGTCGAGAACTCGGTGCGCTTCACCATGGAGGCCGACAGCCTCAACGCCGCGATCCTCGGCCCCGACGCGGTGCCGGGCACGCCGGAGTTCGATCTCTTCGTCAAGGAAGTGCACCGCGAGATGACCGCCAAGGCGGGGCAGAAATGCACCGCGATCCGTCGCGTGATCGTGCCCAAGGGACAGGAGCAGGCGGTGATCGCGGCGCTGTCCGAGCGGCTTGGCAAGACGCAGCTGGGGCTGCCGGACGACGCCGACGCGCGCATGAGCGCGCTGGCCTCGCTGGGCGACCGGGACGGCGTGCGCGAGAAGATCGCCGAGATCGCCCACGAGGCAGAGATCGTCTTCGGCGATCCCGCAAGGGTAGAGCTGGTCTCGGGCGATGCCGAGACGGGTGCCTTCCTCAACCCGGTGCTGCTGCACTGTGCCGATCCGATGACCGCCACCGCCCCGCACGACATCGAGGCCTTCGGCCCGGTGGCGACGGTGATGGCATATGACGGCCTCGACGAGGCGGTCACGCTCGCGATGAAGGGCAAGGGCTCGCTGGTGTCGTCGGTCTTCACCAACGACCCCGCCGTCGCGGCCGAGCTGGTGATCGGCGTCGCGCCCTTCCACGGGCGGGTGATGCTGGGCAACCGCGACAGCGCCAAGACCTCGACCGGCCACGGCGCGCCGCTGGCACCGCTGGTGCATGGTGGGCCGGGCCGCGCCGGCGGCGGCGAGGAGATGGGCGGCATGCGCGGGGTGAAGCACTTCATGATGCGCACCGCCGTGCAGGGCACGCCGCGGCTGCTCTCGGCGGTCACCGGCGAATGGGTCCCGGGCGCACCGGCCGCGCTGGGCACGCACCCGTTCCGCAAGTCGCTGGCCGAGCTTAACATCGGCGACCAGCTGGTCACCGAGCGTCGGGTCATCACCGAGGAGGACGTCGAGCACTTCGCCCATTTCACCGGCGACACCTTCTATGCCCACATGGACCGCGACGCGGCCAAGGCGAACCCGTTCTTCGACGACCGCGTGGCGCATGGCTACCTTATCGCCTCCTTCGCGGCGGGACTCTTCGTGCAGCCCGATCCGGGCCCGGTGCTGGCCAACTATGGCGTCGACAACCTGCGCTTCCTGACGCCCGTCTACTTCGGCGACAGCCTGCAGGTGCAGCTGACCTGCAAGCAGATCAACCCGCGCGAGGGCACGGTCTACGGCGAGGTGCGCTGGGATTGCCGCGTCACCAACCAGAACGACGAGGTGGTGGCCGAGTACGACGTCCTGACCATGGTGGCCAAGAGCTGGCCGCTGCCGCAGGAGGCCTGAGCATGGCGATCTGGTCCTGGGACGGCGTGGTGCCGGTGGTGGCCCCCTCGGCCTTCGTCCACCCCGAGGCCGTGCTGATCGGGGACGTGATCGTGGGGGCCGGCTGCTACGTCGGCCCCGGCGCTGTGCTGCGCGGCGACTTCGGGCGGATCACACTGGAGCCGGGCTCGAACGTGCAGGAGACCTGCGTCGCCCATGCCTTTCCCGGCAAGGACGTGGTGGTCGAGGAACGCGGCCACGTCGGACACGGCGCGGTGCTTCACGGCTGTCAAATCGGGCGCAACGCGCTGATCGGCATGAACGCGGTGGTGATGGACGAGGCGCGGATCGGCGAGAACAGCATCGTCGGCGCCATGGCCTTCGTGCGGGCGGGGATGGAGATTCCGGCCAATGTCATGGCGGTGGGCTCGCCCGCCAAGGTGCTGCGCGAGCTGAGCGAACAGGAAATCGACTGGAAGTCGCGCGGCACGGATGTCTACCGGCAGCTCGCAGTCGACGCTCGGATCAAGCTCGCCCCGGCGCAGCCGCTGGCGGAGGTGGAGGAGGGGCGCCGCCGTGTGACGGCGCCCGAGTACGACCCGCTGGTGGTCGAGCGCGCGGCGCTTAGCGGACGGCCTTGACCCCTTCGAGGATCAGGGTCGTCGCCATGCGGGCGTAATCCCTGCGGCTGATCTTGCCGCCGTCGCGGAACCACATGTAGACCCAGTTCATCATGCCGAAGAGCGACATTGTGACCGGCATCAGCAACGGCCGGTCCGGCTTGTCGAGCTGCGGGTGGATCTCGTTGAGCACCGCTGAAAAGTGCTTGACGATCTGCCGTTCCAGTCCAGTGATCAGCGACCGCTGCTCGTCGGAAAGTGCCTCGCCAGCGTTAAGCTGCACCTTGTGCTGATCGTCTGCGCCCTCATAGGCCAGAAGCACCGCAGTCACCAGTTTCTCAAGCCGCTCTCTGGGTGGCAGCGAGGCGTCGTCGGCCTCGGCCAGTTCGGCTTCAAGATCTGTGAGATGGGCATAGATGATCGAGAAGATCAGTTCGCTCTTGGACGGGTAGTAGTGATAAAGCAGCGACTTCGACACGCCGGCCCGCGAGGCGATCCCCGCCATAGATGCCTTTTCCATGCCCTGCGTTGCAAAGACATGCGCCGCAATCAGCAGAAGCTGATGCTGCTTTTCCTCGAAATCTTTTGCGCGTGTTCGGGCCATGGTTTTGCAGGTCGTTCAGATATGTCTCGGGGGGCGCTCCCGCCGCTTCTAGTATATCTTGGATTGATTGACCAGCCGTTCAGTAAATCATCCCTTGCGGTTGTCGATCACGCGCTTGGCCTTGCCCTCCGAGCGGGCTACGGACTCAGGGTCGCGCACCTCGATCCGCGTCGACACTCCCACGACCGACTTGATGTGATGGGCAAGTTCCCGGGCCGAGGCGGCGCGGGCGTCCGCATCGCAACGGGCGGGGGTGCATTCCACATGCACGGTCATCACGTCCATGCGGTCCTTGCGGCCGAGTTCGATCTGGAAATGCGGCGCGAGGCCCTCGCATTTCAGGATCTGCTCCTCGATCTGGGTCGGGAAGACGTTGACGCCGCGGAGGATGATCATGTCGTCGCTGCGGCCGGTGATCTTCTCGATACGGCGCATCGAGCGCGCGGTGCCGGGCATAATGCGGGTGAGGTCGCGGGTGCGATACCGAACCATTGGCAGGCCTTCCTTGGTGAGCGTGGTGAACACCAGCTCGCCCATCTCGCCGTCCGGCAGCACATCGCCCGTCGTGGGATCGATGATCTCGGGGTAGAAGTGATCCTCCCAGACGTGCAGCCCGTCCTTGGTCTCGACGCATTCGTTGGCGACGCCGGGGCCCATGATCTCAGACAGGCCGTAGATGTCGACCGCGTGCATGTCGAAGGCCTGCTCAATCTCTTCACGCATGGCGTTGGTCCAGGGCTCGGCGCCGAAGATGCCGACTTTGAGCGAGCTCTGGCGCGGGTCGAGGCCCTGGCGGCGGAACTCGTCGAGGATCGAGAGCATGTAGGAGGGCGTGACCATGATGATCTGAGGACGGAAGTCCTGCATCAGGGTGACCTGCCGCTCGGTCATGCCGCCCGAGATCGGCACTACGGTGCAGCCCAGTCGCTCGGCGCCATAGTGGGCGCCAAGCCCGCCGGTGAAGAGGCCGTAGCCATAGGCCACGTGGCAGATGTCGCCCTTGCGGCCACCCGAGGCACGGATCGAGCGCGCCATGCAGTCGGCCCAGGTGTCGATATCCTTCTGGGTGTAGCCCACCACGGTGGGCTTGCCGGTGGTGCCCGACGAGCCGTGTATCCGCACCAGCTGCTCACGTGGGACGGCGAACATGCCGAAGGGGTAGGTGTCGCGCAGGTCCTGCTTCATGGTGAAGGGGAACTTGGCGAGGTCGGACAGCGTCTTGAAGTCGTCCGGATGCGCGCCATGCTCGTCGAAGCGCTTGCGATAGAAGGGCGAGTTCTCGTAGGCGTGGCGCAGCGACCAGGCCATGCGCTTCTGCTGGAGCGCGGAAATCTCGTCGCGGCTGGCGATCTCGATCGGGTCGAGTATCTCCTTCATCGGGGTCATGTCGGTCATGGTGTCTCCTCCCTTCATGGGTCAGCCCTCTACCCGCGTCCCGGGCAGCAGGGGCGTGTTGAGCGTCCGCGAATGGCCGCGGAATTCTGCGATGACGGTCCCGTCCTCCCGGGTGATCGTCACGTCGTAGATGCCGGACCGGCCCTTGTGCGAGATCTCGCGCGCGGTGGCGGTCAGCTGGTCCCCGAGCGCGCCCGGGGTGATATAGGTGACCGAGCAATGCTGCGCGACGGTCATTTCGTTGTAGGTGTTGCAGGCGAAGGCAAAGGCGCTGTCGGCCAGCGTGAAGAGATAGCCGCCGTGGGCGTTGCCGTGGCCGTTGGTCATTGCCGGGCCCAGCTCCATCCCCAGCGTCGCCTCGCCCGGCGCGATGTGCTTCAGCACCATGCCGAGCCGCTGCGAGGCGCTGTCGGAGTTCCACATCTCGCGGGCGCAGGCCTCGGCGAGTTCTTGGGCGGTCATGTCACGGCTGTCCTTCATGGCTCACTTCCCCCGGAAGCTGGCAGGACGTTTCTCGAGAAAGGCCGTGACGCCCTCGGCGTAGTCGTCGGACCGGCCTGCCTCGCGCTGAGAGTCTCGCTCACGGTCGAGATGCGTGTCGAGTTCGTTTGTCGCGGCCTCCTGGATCAGCCGCTTGGTGAGGCCCAGTCCAAGCGTCGGACCGGCGGCCAGCTTCGCCGTCAGCGCCTCGGCCTCGGAGAGCAGCGCGTCGTCGTCGAGCGCCTTCCAGATCAGCCCCCAGTCGGCGGCGGTCTCGGCCATCAGCGGCTCGGCGGTGAGCGTCAGCGCCTTGGCGCGCGGCTCGCCGAGGATCCGGGTCAGCGACCAGCTGCCGCCGGCGTCCGGGATCAGCCCGATCTTCGAGAAGGCCTGGATGAATTTCGCGGATTTCGCCGCCAGCACGATGTCGCAGGCAAAGGCGATGTTGGCGCCGGCGCCCGCCGCCACGCCGTTGACGGCACAGATCACCGGCTTCTCAAGCGCGCGGATCAGGCGGAGCGTGGGGTTGTAGAACGTCTCGATGGTGTGGCCGAGGTCGGGCTTCGGCCCGCCCTTACGCGGGTCGCGCTCGCCAAGGTCCTGGCCGGCGCAGAAGCCGCGGCCGGCACCGGTCAGGAGGACGGCGCGAATCTCCGGCTCGTCATGGGCGCGCTGGATCTGCGCACGCAGCGCGAGATGCATCTCCTCGTTGAAGGAGTTGAGCTTTTCCGGGCGGTTGAGCGTCAGCTTCAGAACGCCGGGGTCGAGCTCCGCCAGTACGGTTTGCGATGTCGTCATGTGGTCCTCCCGGCCCCCTCCACAGGGCCTGTGACATTTACTGTTGCATAAACCGACCGGACGGTCAATGATGCTGGTCAAGCTTTGGGAGGAGCCATGACAGACCTGTTCACCCGCCATCGGCCGTTGCTGGAGAGTGCCCTGAAGGCACTGGAAACGCGCGAATTCTGGACCCCGTTTCCCGAGGTCCCGAGCGGGAAGATCTATGGCGAGACCGCGAAGGACGAGGGCGAATCGTCCTATGCCGCGCTGCTTGGCGCGGCCTTCGATCTGCCCGGCCACCCCGAGGAGGGGCGCGTCGGGGCCGAGGTCTCTCCCTGGGGACCCGAGCTTGCCATCACCTATCCCGCCGCCGCGCCCGAGACGATGATCGCGGCCTCCGACGCCGCCGCGCCGGGCCTGGCCGAGGCCTCGGTCGAGGCGCGCACAGGGGCGTTGCTTGAGGCGCTGGTGCGGCTCAACGCAATGAGCTTCCTGCTTGGTCACGCGACGATGCACACCACCGGGCAGGCCTTTGCCATGGCGTTCCAGGCGGGCGGGCCGCACGCACAGGACCGCGGGCTCGAGGCGCTGGCAATGGCCTATTCCGAGCTGACCCGCAGCGCCCGCGACGCGGTCTGGGAAAAGCCGCAGGGCCGCCACGCACCCTTGGTGATCGAGAAGCACTGGGCGCTGGTGCCGCGCGGCATCGCGCTCACCGTGGGCTGCAACACCTTCCCGACGTGGAACGGCTATCCGGGGATCTTCGCGAGCCTCGCCACCGGAAACCCGGTGATCGTCAAGCCGCACCCGCGCGCCATCCTGCCGTTGGCGCTGACCGTGCGCGTCCTGCGTGAGGTCTTCGCCGAGGCCGGGCTGCCGCAGGACGCGGTGCTGCTGGCCGCCGACGCGCCGGGCGCCGAGATCACCAGGGAGCTGGCGACCAACGAGCGCGTGGCGCTGATCGACTACACCGGCTCCACCGCCTTTGCCGACTGGATCCGCGCCAACAGCCGCGCGCAGCTCTTCACCGAAGAGGCCGGGGTGAATTCCGTGACCATCACCGGTACCGACGATTTCGCCGGGATGTGCGCGAACCTCGCGTTCTCGCTGTCGCTCTACTCGGGGCAGATGTGCACCTCGCCGCAGAACCTCTACATCCCGCGCGGCGGGATCGAAACCGACGAGGGTCACAAGAGCTTCGACGAGGTGACAGCGGGGCTGACGGCAGCCATCGACGCGCTGCTCTCGGATCCGGACCGCGCCGCTGGCGTCTGCGGCACCATCGTGAACCCCGCCACGCTCGAGCGGATCAGCGCGGCACGCGGCGCGGGCAGGGTGGTGCGGGACTGCGGCCAGACCGGCCACGGCCGGAGCGCGACGCCCCTTCTGGTCGCGGTCGAGGGCGAGGACGGCCCGCAGAACGACGAGTGCTTCGGCCCGGTCTCGTTCCTCGTGCCCTGCGACAGCGCCGAGGAGGCCATCGCCCGCGCCGCCGGCATCGCCCGCCGCAAGGGGGCGATCACCGCCGCGCTCTACGCCACCGACGACGCTCTCGTCGCGCGCGCCGCCCGGGCCTTTGCGCAGGCCGGCGTGAACCTTTCGGTGAACCTCACCGGCAACATCTACGTGAACCAGTCGGCGGCCTTCTCCGACTTCCACGTCACCGGGGCGAACCCGGCGGGCAATGCCAGCCTGACCGACGCCGCCTTCGTCGCGCCCCGCTTCCGGCGCGTGATGATCCGCTGGCCCAAGGCGGCCTGACCGCCAGACCAAGGCCCCGGCACCCGACTTTCGACGGACACCAATCTGGGAGGAGTTACCATCATGTCCAAGACCACCACCGCGCTTGCCACCTTCGCCGCGCTCGGCGTCCTCGCCGGCGCCGCGCAGGCCGAGATCCGTCTCGGCGTCAGCGTCTCGGCCACCGGCCCCGCGGCCTTCCTCGGCGATCCCGAGGCCAAGACCATCGAGATGCTGGTCGAACAGCTGAACGAGGAAGGGGGGATCAACGGGGAGGAGATCGCCCTCACGCTCTACGACGACGGCGGCGACCCCAACAAGGCACGCACCTTCGCCACCCGCCTCGTCGAGGATGACGAGGTCGTCGCGATCATCGGCGGCTCGACCACCGGCACCACCATGTCGATCCTGTCCGTGGCCGAGGACGAAGGCATACCCTTCATCTCGCTGGCCGGCGCGATCTCGATCGTCGACCCGGTGCGCGAATTCGTCTTCAAGACCCCGCACACCGACCGCATGGCCTGCGAGAAGATCTTTACCGACATGCAGGCGCAGAGCATCACCAAGATCGGCATGATATCGGGCACCGACGGCTTTGGCGCGTCGATGCAGGCGCAGTGCAAGGAGGTCGCGGGCGAGCACGGCATCGAGATCCTCGCCGACGAGACCTACGGCCCGCAGGACGCCGACATGACGCCGCAGCTCACGCGCATCCGCAACACCGACGGCGTGCAGGCGGTGCTGAACCCGGGCTTCGGCCAGGGCCCGGCAATCGTCACCCGCAATGTCGCGCAGCTGGGCTTCGAGATCCCGCTCTACCAGAGCCACGGGGTCGCCTCGGACGCCTTCATCGAGCTCGCCGGCGCCGAGGCCGCCGAGGGCCTGCGCCTGCCGGGCACCGCGCTGCTGATCGCCGACAAGCTGGCCGAGGACGACGCGCAATACGAGGTCGTGACCTCCTACACCGAGGCCTACAAGGCCAAGTACGATCAGGACGTCTCGACCTTCGGCGGCTACGCCCATGACGCCTTCGCGCTGATCGTCGACGCCATCGGCCGGGCCGGTGACAGCGAGGATCCGCAGGCGATCCGCGACGCGCTGGAAGCGACCGACGGCCTCGTCGGCACCACCGGCACCTACAGCTTCTCGCCCGAGGACCACCTCGGCCTCGATCTCAGCGCCTTCCGGATGCTTGAGATCAAGGACGGCGACTGGCTGGCCGTCGACTGACCCGCCTCGGCTCCGGGACCAAGCGCCCGGAGCCGCACCCCCAATTTCCGCATCGCCTTGGGAGCCCCGATGGACGCCCTGCTGCAATTCATGTTCTCCGGTCTGACCGTGGGCGCCGTCTACGCGCTCGTGGCGCTGGGATTCACCATCATCTACAACGCCTCCGACGTGGTGAACTTCGCCCAGGGCGAATTCGTCATGCTGGGCGGGATGATCACCGTCTTCGCCTTCGAGGCCGGACTGCCGCTGCCGCTGGCGGCGCTGCTCGCGATCCTCGTGACCTCGGCCATCGGCGTGGCGCTCAACAAGCTGGCCATCGAGCCGGCGCGTGGCGCGCCCGTGGTCTCGCTCATCATCATCACCATCGGCGCCTCGATCGTGATCCGCGGCGCGACGCAGCTCGTCTTCGACAAGCAGCTGCACCGCTTCCCGTCCTTCTCGGGCGATGACCCGATCCGGGTGCTTGGCGCCACCATCCTGCCGCAGAGCCTCTGGGTCATCGGCGGCGCGCTGGCGGTCTTCGTCGGGCTCTGGATCTTCTTCACCCGCACGCTGACCGGCAAGGCGGTGCTCGCCACCGCCAACAACCGCATCGCGGCGCAGCTCGTCGGGATCAACACCGGCTGGGTGATGACGCTCTCGTTCGGCCTCTCGGCGGCCATCGGCGCCTTTGCGGGCGTGCTGGTCACGCCGATCACGCTGGTGGGCTACGACGTCGGCGTCGCGCTGGCGCTCAAGGGCTTCGCCGCCGCCATGCTGGGCGGCATGGGCAACCCCAAGGGCGCGCTGGTGGGCGGGCTGCTGCTCGGCTGCTTCGAGGCGCTGACCGCGGGCTATCTCAGCTCGCAGTACAAGGAGGCGGTGGCCTTCATCGTCATCCTCGCCGTGCTCTTCGTGATGCCGCAGGGCCTGTTCGGCCGCAAGTCGACGGAGCGCGTGTGATGACCGGTCGCAACAAATGGATTTCGCTCGGCGTGCTGGCGCTGCTCATCGCGCTGCTGCCGCTGTTCTTCCTGTCGGGCTACTACTACCGCGTCGGTGCGCTGATCTTCGTCAACGCGCTGTCGGTGGTCGGGCTGGTGATCCTGATCGGCTACGCCGGGCAGATCAGCCTCGGCCACGCGGGCTTTGCCGGGATCGGCGCCTATGCCTGCGCGCTGGCGCCCGAGCATCTCGGGCTGCATCCGGCGCTGGCGCTGGTGCTGGGGGCGGTGATCTCGGGCGTCATGGCCGCGCTGATCGGCAAGCCGATCCTGCGTCTCAAGGGCTACTACCTCGCCGTGGCGACGCTGGGCTTCGGCATCCTCGTGTCGATGGTGCTGACCAACGAGCGCGCGCTGACCGGCGGCCCGGACGGGATGAACGTCGCCGACCTCGGGCTGCGCGACCTGCTGCGCGACATGGGCTGGCGGCTCTCGGGCGGCGAGTTCTGGTACATGGTCTGCGGCGTCGTGCTGCTGGTCGGGGCCTGGCTTGCGCTGAACCTCTTCGACAGCCCCTCGGGCCGCGCCATGCGGGCGCTGCACGGCTCCGAGGTCGCCGCCGCGACCGCCGGCGTCGACGTGCCGCGCCAGAAGCTGCGCGCCTTCGTGATCTCGGCGGTCTACGCCTCGGTCGCGGGCTCGCTGCTGGCGCTGCAGAACGGCTACATCACGCCGGACGTGGCGGGCTTCATGCACTCGGTCGAGATGGTCACCATGGCGGTGCTCGGCGGCGTCGGCTCGGTGCTCGGCGCCATCTTCGGCGCGGCGATCCTGACGCTGCTGCCGCAGGTGCTGACGGTCTTTGCCGAGTACGAGCAGCTGGTGCTGGGCCTTGTCATGGTGCTGGTGATGATCTTCCTGCCGCAGGGGCTTCTGCCCTCGATCGCGCGGCGCCTGAAGGGGAGGGACGAATGAGCCTTCTGGATGTACAGGGCCTCGGCATCAGCTTCGGCGGGCTGAAGGCGGTCGACGACGTGAACTTCAAGGTCGCCCCCGGCGAGATCGTCTCGGTCATCGGTCCGAACGGCGCCGGCAAGACCACGCTCTTCAACATGATCTCGGGCGTCTACCAGCCCGGTCGCGGTTCGGTCACGCTGAACGGCACCGAGGTGACCGGCATCGCCCCCAACCGGCTGGCCGAGATGGGCCTGTCGCGCACCTTCCAGAACCTCCAGATCTTCCAGGAGATGACGGTGCTCGACAACGTCCTGGCGGGCTATCACCTCAGCGAGCGCGGCTCGGTCTGGGCCGACCTGCTGTCGCTGCCCGCTATGCGCCGCCGCGCCGCCGAGGCGCGGGCAGGGGCGCGCAAGCTGCTGGAACGGGTGCGGCTCGACAAGGCCGCCGAGCAGCTCGCGGGCAACCTCAGCTATGGCGCGCTGAAGCGGCTGGAAATCGCCCGCGCGCTGGCGCTCAATCCGAAGATCCTGCTGCTCGACGAACCGGCGGCGGGCTGCAACGCCGTCGAGACCGAGGAGATCGACCACCTGATCGCCGAGCTCGCGGCCTCGGGCATCGCCATCCTGCTGGTCGAGCACGACATGAAGCTGGTGATGCGGATCTCGAACCACATCGTGGTGCTGGACCATGGCGAGAAGATCGCCGAGGGCGACCCGGCCACCGTGTCGCGCGACCCGGCGGTGATCGCCGCCTATCTCGGCACCGAAGAGGAGGAGCCTGCCCATGCTGACGGTTGAGGGGCTGCGCTCGCGCTACGGGCGCATCGAGGTGCTGCACGGGCTCGACCTCGAGGTCAGCTCTGGCGAGATCGTGACCGTGGTGGGCGCCAACGGCGCTGGCAAGACCACGCTTCTGAAGTGCCTCTCGGGCACCCAGCCGGTGAGCGACGGCACCATCGTCTTCCGCGGCGAGAGCTTCAACTCGGTGCCCGCCCACAAGCGGCTGAAGCGGGGGCTGGCGCAGTCGCCCGAGGGGCGGCAGATCTTCACCAACCTCACGGTCGAGGAGAACCTGCGCCTTGGCGCCTTCCTCTTCACCGACGAGCGCGTGGACCGCGACATGGCCGATGCCTTCGCCATGTTCCCGATCCTCAAGGAAAAGCGCAATCTCGCGGCGGGCGGGCTCTCGGGCGGGCAGCAGCAGATGCTGGCCATCGCCCGCGCGCTGATGGGCCGGCCGCATTGCCTGCTGCTCGACGAGCCCTCCATGGGTCTGGCGCCGCTTCTGGTGGCGCAGATCTTCGACGTGGTGAAATCTCTCAAGGAGCGCGACGTGACTGTGCTGCTCGTCGAGCAGAACGCCTATGGTGCGCTCAAGATCGCCGACCGCGGCTACGTGATGGAAACCGGGCGGATCACCATGACCGGTGCCGCGCCCGACCTCATCGCCGATCCGCGCATCCGTGAAGCCTATCTGGGACTCTGAACCATGACACTCCTGACTGTCCGCCGCGACGGCGAGATCGCCGTCGTCACCCTCGACAACCCGCCGGTGAACGCGATCTCGGAAGCCGTCCGAAAGGAGCTCTTCGAGATGGTGGGCCAGCTCGACGCCGACCCTGGGGTGCGGGCCGCGGTGCTGATCTGCGCCGGGCGGACGTTCCTTGCGGGGGCGGATGTGCGCGAGTTCGGCAAGCCGCCGGTCGAGCCGCACCTGCCCGACGTGGTGGACCGGATCGAGGGCGCCGAAAAGCCCTGGGTCGCGGCGATCCACGGCGCCGCGCTTGGCGGCGGCTTCGAGATCGCCATGGGCTGCCGCTTCCGCGTCGCGGTCGAGAGCGCCCGGGTAGGCCTGCCCGAAGTCACTCTGGGTGTCATCCCCGGCGCCTCGGGCACGGTGCGCACGCCGCGCCTCGCGGGCATCGAGACGGCGGTGGATCTGGTGACGAGCGGGCGCCCGACGCCCGCCGGCAAGGCGCTGAAGGCGGGGCTCATCGACGCGGTGGTGAGCGATCTCGAGAGCGACGCGGTGGCCTTCGCCCGTGCGGCGCTTGATGCCGAGCTGCCCCAGCCGGTGTCGCGGCGCCCGCTCGCGCCGATGCCCGAGGATTTCTGGCAGGAGGCCCGCAAGCTTGCCGCCAAGCCCGGGCATCAGGCGCCGCTGCGCGCGCTCGACAGCCTGCGCTTCGCCACCGAACATGGCTTCGCCGAGGCCATGGCGCATGAGCGCGAGACCTTCCTCGACCTGCGCGGCTCGGACGAGGCGGCGGCGCTGCGGCACATCTTCTTCGCCGAGCGCGCGGCGCCGAAACCCGCCGCGCTCAAGGGCATCGAGCCGCGCCCCGTCAGGACCGTCGGCGTGATCGGCGGCGGCACCATGGGCGCGGGAATCGCCGGGGCCTGCCGCGAGGCCGGGATGGAGATCATCCTCATCGAATGCGACGCCGAGGCGGTCGCGCGCGGGCTGGCAAATGTCGCCAAGATCTTCGACGGCGCCGTCAAGCGCGGCAAGCTCAGCGAAGAGGCGCGCGCCGGGCGCATGGCCGGCGTGCGCGGCAGCACCGACTACGCCGAGCTTGCAGACGCCGACCTCGTGATCGAGGCCGTCTTCGAGGAGATCGGCGTCAAGCGCGCCGTCTTCGCCGAGCTGGGACGGGTGTGCCGCGCGGATGCGGTGCTGGCGACCAACACCTCCTATCTCGATCCGCGCGCCATCGCCGCAGGGCTGCCGGATCCGTCGCGCTTCATCGGGCTGCATTTCTTCAGCCCCGCCCACATCATGAAACTGCTCGAGATTGTGCCGACGCCCGACACCGCACCCGACGTGCTCGCCACCGGGTTCGCGCTCGGGCGGTCGCTGAACAAGATGCCGGTGCAGGCGGGCATCTGCGAGGGCTTCATCGGCAACCGCATCCTCAAGCGCTATCGCGCCGAGGCCGAGGGGCTGGTGACGCAGGGCGTGGCGATTGCCGAGATCGACGCAGCGATGCGCGGCTACGGCTTCCGTATGGGCCCGTTCGAGGCACAGGATCTGGGCGGTCTCGACATCGCCTTCCTCCAGCGCGAGGGCGCCCGGGCCGAGGGGCAGGACGTGCCGGAAACGCACGGCGACATCCTCGTGCGCGCCGGTCGCAAGGGCCAGAAGACCGGCGGCGGCTGGTACGACTACGCCGAGGGCGACCGCGCGCCGAAGCCGTCTGCCTCGGTGGCGGCGCTTCTCGCGGACCGCGTCGCCGGCACCGCCGCGCTTTCGGGCCCCGAGATCGCCGAACGCCTCGTCGGAGCAATGGCAGCGGAGGGCGACGCGATCCTTCGCGAAGGCATCGCGCAGTCCCCGCAGGACATCGACCTGGTCGAGGTCCACGGCTACGGCTTCCCCCGCTGGAAAGGCGGCCCGATGTTCGCGGCCAGCTTGACGGCTTCAGCTCACTGAGGCTGAAACTGGAGAAGGCCTCTCGGTTTGGGAATCGAGGAGGAGAAACCTGTTAACCCGCGGGTATGTGTTGACCCGTGCGGGCTCGCTGCGACTTGCATCTATCTGTCAATGAACACTAATCCCCGGATATCGCCTCTGTCAGAAATCTGTCGCGTAAGACCGCAACCGGCGTCCGCCGTCCGAGGCACTTCCGCGGTGCTGTGTTGAGCCGATCGCAAATCGACTTCGGCTTTCGATTTGTGAGCGGCGTCGGGTCGGCCGTGCGGGTAGATAGCGCCGCAGCCACTAGTTGGTGTTCTCGACCATGCGCTTCTGCCATGGCCAGGCCCGCCTGCTGCCGGCCCACTTCAGCGTCCAGCAGGCCCGGATGGATCACCAGCCTTCTGTGGACGGCCTGACGGGTATCGTACATGCATTGCGCTGTCATGTTGTGGCAGCCGTTCAGCTCGGGCAGTTCCGCATCGTGGTAGTGAATCCGCCTCAGTTCGCAGTAGCGTCGACGTGGTATTGCGACCGAGCCGTTCGGCGATCTCACGGACGGGGATCTTTGCCAGACGCATTGCACGATGAGCCTGCATTCGCCAAGATTAAGATGGGTGTAGGGCCTTACGATTCCACACCCTCTATTCAACCGCCTGTTTTCAGGCTGAAATTGCATTTGAGAATAGCGCGCTCCCGGGTACATGTATGTTGCAACCAAGTAGAAATGTCCCTCGGTCTGCAAAGTAGAAATGTCCCACGTCAGCGTTGAAGGGAGCAAAGCCCGACAGGGCGGAGACCTCAGATATCGCAGCCCTGGCTGGCTTTGCGGTCTGCGATGCGCTTGCGATCGGCAAGGGAGTTCCAGCCATCGTTGCGGCGGCCGGTCTTCCGGTATCCGTTTCGCGCACTTTCCGGGCGCACCTCGGCGCTGGCGGCGGCTTTGTCCTGCTCTGCCTTGATATGGGCAAGGACGGCACTGAGATGTTTGTTGTCCGTTATCGCCGCGTGTGTGACGCGCTGCTGATGCGGATCGAAGATGGTGCAGGGCAGGGCGATGCCATTGTGCCGAACCTGGATGCGCCCGTCGGGGAACTCGTAGGTGTCCGCGTACTTGCCAACCAATCCACGGGTCAGGTCATTGACCTCCAACCGGATACGCTTGTGGTCGTACTTCAGGGTCAGATCCTTGCTGAGATAGCGTTTGTCGCGCAGGCAGAAGACTTCGGCGAGGCGATCTGGCTCGATGTTCAAGGCCCGGTGCAGGTTGTCCTGTTTGGCCGGGGGCTTTGCAAACTTGGCGTTGTAGCGTTCGACGAAACCTTCGAGGAACGCATTGCCGCCTTCCATGTTGGAGACGCCTGCAATGCGTAGCTCCTTGACCAGCCGGTCTTGCAGTGTCCGATTTGCCCGCTCGACGCGGCCTTTGGCTTGGCTGGAATTGGCGCAGATGATCTCGATGTTCAGCTCGGCCAGAGCGCGACCAAATTGGGTCATGCCCGTCATGTGTTCATTGGGCTTTGGAACACGGAAAACCGTGTGTTTGTCGCTGTAAAACGCGACAGGCCGACCATGTTTGAGCAGATAGCTTTCCAATGCCTCGAAATAGCTGAAGGTGCTCTCGGAGGTGACGAACCGCAGCTCCATCAGCGTGCTGGTCGCATCGTCAATGAAGACGAGCAGGGTGCAGGGATCGCCCCGATCTTCAAACCATCGGTGATCCGAGCCGTCGATCTGGATCAACTCGCCAAAGCATTCACGGCGCAGCCGCGGTTGGTGGAATGTCCGGCGCTGTTTGCGAGAGAGCCAAATCCCATCTTCCTGCATCCACTTGCGGACGGTCTCGCGTGAGACTTTGAAGCCATGATGTTCGGCCAGCATCTCCGCCGCCAGTGTCGGGCCAAAGTCTGTGTAGTTCTCCTTGATCAAGCTCAGCGCGTAGTCACGCTTGGCATGATGAATCCGATTGTTCGGGGGCTGGCCGCGCGCTTTGTGCCGGATCGCCGATGCGCCATCCTGGCGGAATCGCTTCAGAAGCCGGAAAACCTGTCGGCGTGTCAGGCCCAACATGTTCGCCGCATTATCGACTGTCAGCCGTCCATCATCGACCTGCGCCAAAACCTCTACGCGGTTCAACTCGCGCTCGCTCATAACCACCCATCCCATGTCCGCTCACCCTCATTGCTTTTTGAGGGCAGAGTGACATTCCTGAATTGCTCATGGGTGACATTTTAGCTTTGCGGCTACACAGCCCAAAAGCGCATAAGCGATGTTATGTAAATTTATGGAAAAAGTTGGTAGCTAAGACAGCCATTTGGCACCCGTGCGCCGATGATCAGAGAACCCGATAGACGGTCCCGTCGGTCGTGTCACGCACAAGATCGACCGTGTTTCCATCCCAGTGATAGTCCAGATGCCGGCCCTGGACCGGCGCTTGCGCCAGGTCCGGATAAAACAGGCCGGCGCAGTCGCCATCGCCCCGCACACTCGGATAGACGGTGCCGTCTCCGCCGGCGGCGCGTAGCGCGGAACCGAAAGCCTGCGCCGGTCCATAGTCGTCGGCGTCGAGGAGGTCTGGAGGCTCGATCGGCCGCAGGTCGTGCAGCTCGGCGCTGATGTCCAGGATCAGTTCGCGGAACTGGGAGGTCCAGCCAGGCTCCTCCGCGGTCGCTGCCATGAACCGGGCATGGTGGTGGATCGTTTCGTGAACCGCGGTCTCGAAGTCGCTGGCGACGTAGAGCACGCCGAGGTGGCCGTCCGAGAAGCGGCTGGGTCGGTCCGGGCTCGTATGGGTGAAAGGGGCCATCAGGTAGCTGGCCCCCTGCCCTCCCACGCGGCGCTCCGGCGGAATCAGATCGATATTGCCGATCGTGTCCATCAGACGCGGATTGGTCTTCTGCTCGGCCGAGATCAGAAGCGGCCAGTCCTCCGGGTCCGCGATGTCCTCGAAGAGATCGATCGGCGGATAGACGGAGCGAATGATCCGGACCGCGTCGATCCAGTGAACCGGCGTAACGGGCACGTCCCCCGGGGAGGTCACCAGGCGCCGCGCTCCGCATCAAGATAGCGCCGGACACGCATGAGGTCAGTCAACTCCCCGCCCTTCATGACGCTGAGCGCACTGCGGCCAGCAAAGGCGTCATTGCCGGCCTTGATCCACTTGTAGCCGCGCACGGGGTCGGTGAAGAGAATCCTGAGCGTCTTGTGGATCCCCAGAAGGTTCGAGAGCCGCGCCTTGGTGTCCCGATCAAGACGCCCTGGCTGGCCGGCCTTCCAGCGCCGATATGTTCTGACGGGCAGATCCAGGAGCACGGCCGCCTCTTCGTCGGTGATCTCCCATTTGCCGAACATGGTGAGGACGGCGCGCAGCATCGCCCCACCCTCCTCATCCGAGATCGGATCTGGCTTGAAGTCGTGCGCCTTGGTTTCGAGAGCCCGCAGAGCCATAACAATCACCTTTTGGCACTATATAGTGGATATAATGCCATTTGGCAATACATCCGTTCAGAGCGGCCGAAACGACAAAACACTGCTGGACGCTCTGCGTGCTCCGCCGCTCTCATCTGAGTGAAGGCAAATCGAATGCCCCCTACCCTTCTCGGCTTTGCCTAGTCTCGGAGCCCCCTCCCCTACACGCAAGTTGTCTTCGTACGACGCTCGAGCCGTACCTCAATGTGGCGATTGGGGCGTTCGCCCCATCAGCTGACAGGCGATGCTCAAGACGTGAGTACCGCTGACACGCCCCTGCCCTGCCGCCAGATCGGACGGAGCGCCGCTCGATCATCATAGAACACGGAGTCCTAGTGCGCCTGACCCTTTGCGTGGTCCTGAAAGGCACGCGCCAAGTCACTCACCACAAGGATGACATTGCGCCCATCCGCCTCGTGGTCGACAACGAGAGTCGTGGCATGAAGAACGGCTTCGGTCACATTCTCGAAATACGCCGCCATGTCTTCTATCGGATCGCCGACCACGAAGGACATGACGCCCTCGTCGTAAGTGATACCGATGACGGTCTTTCCATCGATCTCATCGTGCAGCTCGTCCAGCTCGGCCGCTAGATGAGTTTCGATTGCCGCCGCGAGCATGGCCGCTTGGTCGGCTTTGGGGTCGTAAGGTTCATCTTCACTCCAGGGATCCGGGACCACAACGTCGGCATCTATCAAAGCCATCGCCAGATGAGGCTTGATGTCGCCTTCGACATCCAGACGTATCATCTTGGGCTTGTCTCGTTCGAAAAACAGCTTTGCGGCGTTCACCAGATCCGCTCGCTGGTCGAGGGTGTACTCCCCGTGCAAGGTACCATTGACCTCAATGGCGAGGTTCCGGTTTGCGTACCCTACCCTCCCCTGTCCCGCGTGCGGGGACATGCGTTCAGCGGTGACCTAAGTGTGCCTGAAAGCCTCCTTGCAACTTCAAGAATCAGTCGGCCGAGCACTGAGAATTTGTCGGTGCGAGTCTGGGGTCTCGAACGAAGGTCTGTCGCGTATGCGAACAAGATGACAGGGCGTGGCAACCAGCCAAGCTGACTGAAGCGACCGTGTTACGCCATTGTGTTTACCTTGGCTTCAGTCACAGGAAAGCAGCGGTGCAGACGTGTCCTGGGTGGATCTCGGCCACCTTTTGACAGCCGTGCAAAGAAGGATAAATAATGTTGAAACAATGAGATATGGATGATGCCGGACTGCCGGCTTATCGGGCGCGTTCACGTTGGTTATCCGGCGCTGACTAGATATAGAGGTGACTTTCCAGAGGATCGCCAGCACTTGGGGTAGCGACTAGGAGGGTGCGTCGCAACCGATCGACAGTGCCGGCGAGCGAAAATCGTTGTTTAGACTCGCTTTTCCATGTAGATGACAGTTTAATGAGCGAATTCGCTGAAAAAGCGATATTTAGAGGGCGGGCAGATGCGAGAGAGGCCATTCGAGGCTGACACGAAGGATCAATCCTTCGATGAGATTATTCTCCAGCAAGGCGAATTGATCTCTGATCGCCTCAATATGTTGCGACAGGAGCAGTATCCCCCGGACGCTCAAAAAGGTCTACGGCAATTTTCTATGGCCGAAGTTGCCTACTACCTCGGGGTAACTCAGTCTACGATCAAGAAGCTTCATCTCGAAGGCAAGGGACCAGATCCTGAAACGTCTTCGTCCGGGCGACGTAGCTATTCGGCCGAGCAGATGCTCGAACTCCGAGCCTACCTGGACAAGCACGGTCGACCCGGAAAGCGGAGATACGTTCCCTATCGCCAGGATGGCGAAGACATGCATGTAGTGTCTGTCGTCAACTTCAAGGGTGGGTCCGGAAAGACAACAACCGCCGCTCATCTGGCACAGCATTTGGCTCTTAAGGGACACCGTGTTCTCGCGATTGACCTTGATCCGCAGGCGTCCCTGACGGCTCTACACGGGATACAGCCGGAACTCGATGACGTGCCCTCGCTGTATGAAACTTTGCGCTACGACGAGCATCGCAAAGCGATCCAGGATGTGATCCGGCCGACGAATTTTCCCAATCTTGATATCGTGCCGGCAAGCCTGGAGCTCCAAGAGTACGAATACGACACACCAGTTGCCCTGACGAGCACTGACCCGCACGAAGGCCGGACGTTCTTTACGAGGATATCCCGCGCCCTCGATGAAGTTGATGACCGTTACGATGTCGTTGTGATCGATTGCCCGCCACAGTTGGGCTATCTAACATTGACCGCCTTAACCGCGTCGTCGTCGGTTATCGTCACGGTGCATCCTCAGATGCTGGACGTCATGTCGATGAGCCAGTTTCTTCTCATGCTTGGCGGCATCATGAAGACGATACGCGATGCCGGGGCCAATATGCGGCTGAAGTGGTTTCGTTATCTGGTCACGCGGTTCGAGCCCACTGACGGTCCCCAAAAGCAGATGGTTGGATTTCTCCAAGCGATGTTTCCCAACCAGATGCTCACGGCTCCTGTTCTCAAGTCTACCGCGATTTCCGACGCCGGGATCACGAAGCAGACGCTGTACGAAGTCGAGAGGTCGCAATTTGTCCGCACCACCTATGACCGCGCGATCTCTTCGTTGAACGAAGTTAACGACGAGATTTCGGAGTTGATACACAGGGCGTGGGGGCGCGAATGACCGTATTTTTGACAGCCGTGCAGACCCATGGGTTTGACAGCCGTGCAACCGCCCCTGCCCCGGATACTGCCACGGCAAGCCTTGCTGAAACGGAGATGGTTTGATGGCACGAAAAGACCTCCTGAAAAGCGTCATGGTTGGGTCCTTGGACCAGTCGAAAGACTCGGGCCGCTCTGACTACGCGATGCGGGGCGCGTCGAAGTCGATGAAGGTCTCCATCGACAGTCTCGCCGAGAATTCGAAGCGACTCCTTGAGGGCGAAACCATTGTTGAAATCGACCCTGAGCTGATTGACGTATCCTTCGTCTCCGATCGTCTCAGTGACGACGACGACGCATTCAACGAGCTAATGGCGTCGATCGCGGCAGGGCGGCAAGATACACCTGTCCTGCTACGTCCGCATCCAAAACTGGATAGTCGTTACATGATCGTGTTTGGCCACCGGCGCGTTCGCGTGGCCTCGGCGCTTGGTCGGAAAGTGCGCGCTGTAGTGAAGCCGATGGACGATGTGGCGCATGTTCTAGCCCAAGGACAAGAGAACACTGCACGCGCAGATCTCTCGTTTATCGAGAAAGCGCTTTTTGCCAAGAGCCTGTTGGACATGGGCCAGGCCAAAGATGTGATCCAATCGGCGCTAACCATCGACGGGACCTTGCTCTCCCGCATGCTGTCCGTTGCTCAGACTGTGCCGCGGTCGGTCATCGAGCGGATCGGGCCGGCAAAGCAGATCGGTCGCGATCGCTGGGAGGATTTCAAGAAACTTGCGAGCGAGCCCGCAAACGAAAAACTTCTTGAGACCGCCATCGCCGACGGCGGATTTCAGGACTTGGATAGCGATTCAAGGTTCGAGTTGTTGCACAGCAAACTGTCCGAAGCAGGTAGAGCGCCCAAACACAAGAGCGCGCGCTCCACACCGCAGAAACGTACGTGGACTGCTGGAAAAGGCCGCATCAAGGGCGTCATCGGTCGGTCCGGAAAAGCATACAACATCTCGCTGACGGCTCAGGACTCGGCTGAGTTCGGAGACTTTCTCTCCGGCCAGCTGGACAAGCTCTACGGCGACTTTCTAGCGAAAAAAGAGGAGCAGTCGGACCAATGATCTAGGCAAAAGAAAAGCCCCCAAGCAGCGTGGCCTGAGAGCTAATCTGAAAAGTTTGGTCGCTTAGAAGATATCTCTCCCGCGAATCACTGTCAACGATGAACGCTTTCGAGCGAACGGCTTTCTTTTGCCTCCACAAAACCGGAGGTGAGATACAGGCATGAAACATACAGGTTGGCGCAAGCCGACACCGGGTCTTGGCATTGCAGAGCAGCTTGCCCAAGCCGGTGAACAGGTAGCTATACCCAAATCAACAGCATTCGTGGCAATCAAACGAGTGGGAGCACACATCGGTCTGAAAGCCGGCGACCTCCTGCTGCTCGACACGCTCGGGGCGTTCACCCAGGCCCAGGACTGGGAGGAGGGAAGGCGGCCTATCGTCTGGGCGTCGAACGCCTATCTGATGGAACAGACGGGCTTTTCGCTCTCGGCGCTCAAGCGCCACGCACGACGCCTGGCCGAGGTAGGGGTGATCTCATTCAAGGACAGCCCCAATGGCAAGCGGTGGGGCCGCAGAGACGCGGACGGCGTCATCATCGAGGCCTATGGCTTCGATCTGTCGCCGCTTTCGGCCCGAGCAGAGGAGTTCGAACAGCTGCATATCGAGATCCAGGCCGAACGTGCCCTCTGTCAGCGTCTGAAGCGCCAGATCACGGTCTCGCGGCGCATGATCCGGGCGCGGATCGAGGCGGCCGTTAGCGGCGCTCTGAAGGGCCCCTGGGCACAGCTTACAACCCTGTTCGAAGAGCTCCTGGCGCGGCTTCCACGCCGCCACACAGCGTCAGAGAGGCTTGAGCGGCTCATGGACTGGTTCCGGGAGCTCCAGGAGCGGGTCGAGGCAGCCTATCTCAGGGCCGTTCGTGCGGATGAGGTTGTGGAAAACACGCCGGAAGCCATTCAACAAGTGTCCGAGAAGACTCAAGAAATGAACCCCAGGGAGGTCATTTCTGACCCTCATATACTAACTACAACCAAACTTGATCCTGTAATAAGTAATTCCTCTGAAAAAGAGGAAGCGGCCGGCATTGCGCCAAATGCCCCACCGGAAGAGCGCGTGGATAGGGAGCTGGAAGATTGGGTTGCCGAGGTGCGCAAAAAACGTGGAGCGGCGCTCGATCTGCCAACGGTGATGCAGGCCTGTCCGGAATTCGCCCAATGGGCGCGCAACGTGGGCGGATACCTGAAGGATTGGGGCGACTTGCACCGGGTTGCAGGGCAATTGCGGCCGATGATCGGCGTCTCCGAGCACGCCTGGAACCTGGCGCAGGACCGTCTCGGGCCGCAGATCGCCACCGCGGCGCTGGTTCTGACCTTCGACAAGCATGCCAAGGGCGAAGTGGCATCGCCGGGCGGCTATCTGCGCGGGATGATCGAGAAGGCCGGGGCAGGGGAGCTGCATCTCGAGCGCAGCTTCTACGGCCGGTTGAGCGGGCAGGCGGCGTGATACGGCACTTTCAGTTTACATCGGTGCCGCGCATCGGTTCTTCGCGTTCGAGCCGAAGGCGAGAGGCAGCGAAGACCGATTCTGCACTAACTGAAAGTGCTTTTGAGCGTCTAGAGCCCCGCGGCCGTTGTCAGGTTGACCCGGAACCTGTCGCGCCGGCGCTGATAGCGGCGGGTCATCTCGGCCGAGGCGTGCCCGAGCTGCTTCTGGACGTAGCGCTCGTCGACTTCGGCCGAACTGGCGAGACCAGCGCGCAGGCTGTGGCCCGAAAAGAGGGCGACGCGTTCCTTCTCGGACAGGTCCGACCGAATGCCACTTTTCAGGACCGTGGCCTTGATGAGCCGGGCGACATGCTTGTCGGAGAGGCGGGCTTCCAAGGCCTTCTTGCCGTCCCGCGAGGTGCGCACGAAGATCGGGCCAAAGTCGATCCTGGCGAAGTGCAGCCATTGTTCGAGCGCGTGAACCGGGCAGGTCTGCTCGCTGGATCCCCGGCCGATCTCGACGTCGCGCCATCCGGTCTTGGCGTTGAGGGTGAGGACCGCGCCGTCCTTGAGGATCTCGATCCAGCCGCCCGAATCCGGGGTATCGTCCCTGCCGTGATCGAGGCTGACGATTTCGGAGCGCCGGAGCCCGCCGGCGAAGCCCAGCAGCAGGATCGCCCGGTCGCGGAGCCCGCGCAGATCGTGGGGCAGGGTGGCGACCATGGCGAGGATGTCCTCGGGGAGAATAGCCTCCTTCTGGACCGGTGGTCGCGCATGCTGCCGTTTGATCCCGGCCAGCACCGTGGCGATGTGGCGGTCCTTGCGGTCGAGCGAGAACCCGCGCTGTGCGTAGTTCCACGCGAGGCCTGAGAGGCGCCGCTCGATCGTCGAAACAGTCAGGCCAGGGGAGGACCCGGACCCGGCCGCCAGATCGGCGAGGTAGAGCCCGATCATTACAGTAGAGGGGGGCAGGGGGTCTTTTCCCTTCAACCGGCACCAGCGGGCGAAGTGTTTCCAGTCGGCCGCGTAGGCCTTGTTCGTGTTTTCGGCCGTCGAGGCCCTGGCGTAGTCGCGCGCCGTGTCGACCAGACGGTCAAGCGTGCCGGAGCCGGCGACATGGGCTGGCAGGGCGATGGAATCCCCGTCAGACGTGGCTCTCTCGTCGCGCTCATTGCCGGTCGACGTGTCCTCGGGCACTGAGCTCGATCTCTCGGCCTCAGAGGCACCGGAGCCCTCGATTTTGGTACCCTTATTTGTGAGACTTCCCATGTTTCCGAGCATATCATTTTTTCGTCCGATAAGGCAAACTTATTGGACATGGCGGAGAACCATAGGGTGGGGCGGTTTCTACATCATATTGTGGACGAAAGCGCCGCCGTGGGATAGTCTTGTGGCATGACCTACCAGCCGAAAGCCATCTCAAACGACCAGAGCACCCTACCGCAGCTGCCGGGATGGGTCACCTCCGGACGTGCAGAAACCCTTGAAACTGTGGCCTTTCGGTCGGGAGCCGCGCTGACGGTGCTCGACCAACTGGTCAGCGATCCCAGGCATGGCGTGCCCGTGAGACTGCTCGCCAACCGGCTGGCACTGAGCGCGGCGACGGCGACGTCGAAACTGGAAGGGCGGCTGGCACGGGAGGGCGATATTCGCGATGCCTACCATTTGGCACCGCCGGGTGAGGCGCGGGGGCCGGACGGCGATCTTTTGGCCTTCTGGCGCGACGCGGTGCGGCTTCGGCTGAACACACCCGGCGAGATCGCAGCCCTGATCGGTCCAGACATTGCGGCGGATGCGGCCGGGTGGTTGGGCGCGGGGCAAGACCGTGCCCGGACCCATGGGCCGCTGGCGGGCTGCGAGGCTGTCCTTCGCGCCGTACTGGGCGCCGACGACCGGGCGGAGCGGGTCGCCTGCCTGCTCTCGGATGTTGTCCTGGCGCGGGCGCTGAACTGGACGGTGGTTCTTCCGGTTTCGGCGCAGCGTCTCGCCAAGAGCGTTCTGCGCGATCTGGCGGCGTGTGAACAGGGGGCCGATCTGGCGGTTCAGGCGCGGCTTTTGGAGAGCATCGAGGAGACGGTTCGACTGGCGCGGGACGTCGCCCGCCGTGCGGAAGCGCTTCGCGCAGTGGCGCCGAAGCTGCGGGCAAAGGGATCAAGCGCGGCCGTCGAGCTGTTCCTGACCGAAGATGCGGTCGCCCCGGCGTCGATGCTATCGCCGCGCATCCGGGGGACGTCGATCCCCATGACGGACCGCGCCGCGCGGCGGTTGTGCGACCGGCTGGTCGAGCTGGGTGTGGCGCGAGAGCTGACCGGGCGGCCGACCTTCCGGCTCTACGGGATCGCATCATGACGGTCGCGACAAGGAAACGGAAACCTGCGGAGGAGGGTGGCGCTGTCTTTGATCGGGACCTCGATGACTTGCCGCAGGAGCTGCGTTGGCGCGAATGGATGGGACGGATTGAGGCAGTGCTGTTCGCCAGTGCCTCGCCGGTCGGCCGAGAAGACCTGGCGCGGGTGGTGGGGCAGGGTGCCTCGGTGGAGATGCTGATCGAGGACATCCAGGCTGAGCTGACGAGTCGTCCTTACGAACTGGCCCAAGTGACCGGCGGCTGGATGTTCCGCACCAAGACGCAGTTTGCAGATGCCATCAAGGCCGCCGCTGATCTGGGCGACCAGTCCCTGGCTTTTACCGAGATGGAGATGGGGGTGCTCTGCGCGATCGCCTATCACCAACCGATCGACCGGGCGGGCCTCGCCGACATCTTCGGCAAGGAGGTCAGCCGCGATCTGCTGGCCCGGCTGCGCTACAAGGACCTGATCGCGAGCGGGCCGCGGTCACCGCGACCCGGCGCGCCGCATACCTTCGTGACGACGGAGACGTTTCTGGTGACGTTCGATCTGCAGAGCCTGCGGGATCTGCCGGAAATGGAGCTGGTTGAACACCCCGTCTAACCGGCTTCGCTCAAGCAAACTGCCATGTCCTACATGTTGTAGTCTGCGCCTTACGAAACGCTGATTGAAGTGCTATCTCTGTCATATGGAAGGTACGGGTCATTGGCGTGAACAAGAAGATTACTGCCAGTCAGCGGATTGGCGAAATCGGGGAGAAGGCGGCTAATCTTCAATTCTTGCGAATTGGGTTCCAATTTGATGGGCGGTCACGGCTGGAAGCAGGTATCGACGGCATCGCTGAGGTGATGGACGATGATCAACCGACAGCGAAGATGATTGCAGTGCAGGTTAAGGCTACCGAGAGCGGCAGCTATGCCGGAGAGACGGATGCCGGGTTCACCTATCGTGTCCGCGCTTCGGACTTTGAGTACTGGCGCGGCTCCAACCTACCCGTAATTCTCGTTCTCTACAGGCAATCGGATGACACGTTCTTCTGGAAGTCGCTCGAAAACCTCGTTGGTGAGGCCGAACGCACATTGCAGTTCGACAAGGAGCGCGACGTCTTGGACGGACGTGCGAAAGATCGCCTCGCCGCCCTGACCGTCGCCAAGCAAGGACACGGTTACTACGTCCCTCCACTTGGGGGAGGGGAGGAAGCGATCATCAACATGGTGCCATTGCAGCTTCCTGAGGAAATCTTCGTCGCACAGACTCAGCTCTCCACTCAGAAGGCGCTCGCCCGGATGAACAAGGTCCGGGAAGGCCAGCGGTACGATTGGATGATCGATGAAACCTCGCTTTGGACATTCTTCGACCCACTAACCACACCCGTTCGCGACCTGGTCGAACGGGATCAGGTCGAACGGATCGAAACCGACTTTCTGGCACAACACGACGCAGTGGATCAGCAATACAAATTTGCGGGTCTGTTGCGACATACTCTGGGCCATGACTTTCGGGATTTGCTTGGATGGGACCGAAAGAAAAAACAGTTCTACTTCTTGCCAACACCTGGAG
>MDTG01146423.1_pt1 | contig 42244 bp, 39 predicted proteins | sample 811421 | NCBI WGS metagenome assembly MDTG01 (sample SAMN05326645, study PRJNA326480) | marine metagenome | isolation source: seawater | place: Pacific Ocean: South East | collected 2011 | reverse complement strand
AAGCAGCCACGGCAATAAAATGGCTGCATGCTGTAAATAAGATGATGGTAGGTCCATCAGAGTCGTTGTATAGGCAAGGGCTCTAAACCACCTAAAGGTCGGGGAGCTGTGAGCGGCTTGGGGTGCAATTCCCCTTGCCTAATCGATTGCAAACCGTTAGACAAATTGGGAAAAATTAACCTAAAAAGAGCTTTTAGTACATTTTTGGTGTAAATTTGAATCAAAACATTTAATATGGGACGTCAAAGCATATCATTTACTGAGCCAAATGACGAATGGTTAAAAGCACAAGTAAAAAAGAAAGAATACTCAAGTAAAAGTGAGTTGATCAATGACCTAGTTCGACAAGCAAGAGGTCAGCAAAGACAAGTAGATTGGATTGCAGCTAAATTGGAGAAAGCCGAGAAAAGTGGATTTACTACTAAAAGCGGTGCTGAAATTTTAGCTGAATCCAAAGCCTCTTTTAATGGCTAAGTATAAAATTAGCAGCGATGCAGAAGTTGACTTAATCAGGATTCACCACTTTGGTATCCGGAAGTTTGGAATGAATCAGGCTGATAAATATTTCAACGACTTCTTGGACTGCTTTGAAACAATCGCTAAACAACCATTTGCCTTTGAGTCAATTGACCATATCAAAGAAGGATATCGAAGATGTCCATGTGGTTCTGACCAAGTATACTATCGGATTAATAATGATGTAGTAGAAATTATGGCAATCATTGGTCGACAAGATCTATCTTCAATGCTTTAGCTGATTAAAAAATAACTTGTCTTAGCAAAACGATAAAATCCCTACCTCACGGCAGGTAGGTAGCCGTAGTCAATTTTTGGCAATGGTTTGATTAACTTTAATCTAATTTTAACCGATACTGCTTGCGGCTACATTTCATAGTCGGGGCGTTGTGCTTCAATGGAAAACGCAAATGAAAAGTAAGACTGCAATTTTCGCTTTGTTTTATCTATTAGGGATAAACACTTGCTTTCTTTGGGAGAGACTACCTTATGGGCTTGACTTGATTTTGACTTTCGGTTTCGCCTTTTTGGGTCTTGTGCTACTATTCGCTTTTTTAGTTAGACTCGGGCAAACTGTTTTCAATAAGTTCAGAATAAAAAAATATAATATCTCGACATTAATAATTGCTGCAGTAATTGCATTTAATATTTTATTCCCATTTGGTGTAATTCGGGGACATGATTTAGACCCTGAAACATTTATAAAAGCAAGCAGAGAGGGTGCTGCAAATTGTACCACTAACTTAATACTTGGTATGGACAATAGTTTTATTGAAAGATCAGTATGTTTTGGAGTTGACCGGAATGCCGGAAGTTATCGTATCTCAGATGATACGGTTTACTTGACTTTTAATAATGAATCAAATTTTGGTGTAAAAAAGACTTTCGCCATTTTAAGACTAAAAGAGGATAGTACAAAAGGAGATTATGGTTATTTAGATTATTATAAATCTTCAAATGACACAATACCAATGGGTTTAGGAATAAGAGAATTGAAAAAGAAAAAAACGAAAGCACAACAAAAACGATAAAATACCTACCTCACGGCAAGTAGGTAGCCGTAGTCAATGTTTGGCAATGGTTTGATTAACTTTAATCTAATTTTAACCGATACTGCTTGCGGCTAGATTTTATAGTCAAACCGAAGTGCTGCATTGCCCAAAGCTTTTCTAATTGTAACTTTTAAGTTACCTTTGTGGTGTGAGTAATAAAGTTAGACAAGTTATTGCTTTCAGGTCTTATTTTGAGGATTTCTTAAAAAGTCAACCAACGAAGGTTCAAGATAAAATCTTTAAAGTTATTGAGATCATTGAGACTTATGAACGGGTTCCAACTCAATATCTGAAGGCAATAAAAGGATCTGATGGACTTTTTGAAGCTAGAATAAAACTCGCCTCAAATATTTGGCGCGTATTCTGCTTTTTGACAAAGGACAGCTCGTAATTCTCTTAAATGGATTTACAAAAAAGACTCAAAAAACTCCAAAGAAAGAAATTAATAAAGCTGAACGTTTAATGAACGAGTACTTTGAACTTAAAAACAAATAAAATGGAAACTAAAACTTGGACTAAAATAAAAGATGATGTTTACGGTAAAAAGGGTACTGATAGAAGAGATGAGCTAGAACGGGATTTTGAGTCATTTAAGATTGGACTTCTTTTAAGAAAGGCTAGAGAAGAAAAAAATTTAACTCAAGAGCAATTAGCTGAACTTTTAGACAAAAAGAGAACTTACATCTCGAGAGTAGAAAACAACGGAAGTAACTTAACACTTAAAACATTATTTGATATCGTTGAAAAAGGACTTGGAGGGAAAGTAAACATTTCGATCAAAGTCTAAAAAAACGACACCACAACAAAAACTATAAAATACCTACTGACGGCAGGCAGCTAGCTGCAGTCAAAGTTTGGCAATGGTTTGATTAACTTTAATCTAATTTTTAACCGACACTGCTTGTGGCTAGATTTCGTTATTAAGTTGTAGGCAGTAATGAAACAAACTAAATACCAATTAAAGTAAATGGACTTCCAATGCGAGGAATTAATAATTGAAGACGGAGAATTTGGTTGCACCATCACTTTCTCCGATACAAAAACTTCTGAAGTTCAATATAAGACCGCTGAGGAGATTATGAACTCAGAAGAAAAGTACCTTTTGATCCAAAGGACTTATCCTGAAGACGATGATGAGCTGGATAACTATCATATCGAATCTTCGGAAACTGACATTGAACTACTTTCAGATGAGATAGAAATCATTGTTGAGATTGACCCAAAAAGATTTAAAATTCAATTTCCGGGAGCTCAATTGGAAATAGGGTTGAACTTGACCAACAAGGAATTAAAGAACCTGGAGAGGATTTTAAAATCTCGATTTAAAGATATACAAAGACGGTAAAAATAAAAATAGCTCGTTTTGCCTACAATACCTCAAATTAGGACGCAACTTTTCCAAAGTTGGTTAGTAGTGGTCAATTAGCAAATAGGTTTATTTACTATTTCTAGTCCTTTATTTTTTATCTACAAAACTTTGGAGAAGTGTAATCTACAAACTAATACAGTTTAAAAGTAGAAAAAGTATCACCTACAAAACCTCTCCAAAGCCTGTATAGCTTGAGGGTGCTTTTGTTGGGCAGCTTGCTGAAAGTGATTTGAAAAAACTTAAGGCATAACCACCGGCCCCAATAATCGCATCCAAAGCAGATAGCCTAAAATGCCGCCAACTAATCCGGCATCTATAAAAGTGGAACGTTTTTCTTTTGGCAGAATTTTGTAAATAACGTAATAGCAGATCATTCCACCAATAACTGCTAAAAAGATGGAAACTGCTCCTTCGGGCAAACCTAAATACTTCGAAAGTTTTGGTTCGTCACCGCCAAAGTAAATGCTGCCACTTAAAAACAATCCTTGAACAACTGAAATTAGTGGATTGAAAATTTCCCTCAGCCAAAAGAGAGAAAAGAAAATAGCAATGTAGTCTGTAAAATTCAGTTGTGGATTAGTTGACTTTTTACGGCGATAAAGCAACCAAACGAATGCCAAAGTTCCAAACAAAATGGTTTGCAAAACTCCTCCTAAAGTAAAGTAAAAACTATCTCGATCAACTTCCTTTTTTAGATTCAAATACTCGCTTTCTTTGGCAAACTCTGTTGATTGCTCTTCCGCTGAGTTTTTTTCGCTAAAAAGTTGATACAGCTGATTTAGTTTTTCACTATCGTCGTAATTGGCGCTGCGGTAATTTATTGTCGCATCGTAGCCCATGATTTTTGCCGCTGTCCAATGTCCCAATTCGTGGGTAATTGTTCCTATTATAGTAAACAAAATAAAGGACAAGACAATGAACAAGAAATACTTGTGTTTAGGCTTAAGTTTCATCTTAAATTACGCCCCTAGCTTTTTTAAGTTCTTAAAAACGAGTTCAGCATCTTTAAATACACTGTAGTTCCTAATGTACTCCAAGTTGAGGTTTTCAATTCGTTCCTCCTCATATATTGGATACTTTAATTGGTCAAGAGGAGTAATTATTCCCTTCTTAGTTTTTAAATGGTAGTCTCTTATTTCATTTATGGAAGCAAAGCCCACAAAGGAAATTTTACCGATAAGAATAGAGAGTAAATTTTCAAAGTATTTGTTTTTGTTCTCAGCGAACCAAATAAAAATGGGGAAGAGCAGGAGGAAAAATAAACTTAAAATAATGTCGAAAAGCCTTTTGTTTCTCTGACTGGCTGACTTAAGTAGAGCGTTAGTGCTCATAATATAATACTCTCCGGAATGCTGATTAGAGTTGCTGCCAATGATGTATAAACTTTTAGGCGGAGCAATTTTAAAATCAACTTCATCAGACTTAATGGACGCCATTTTTTCAATAATGTCTGCTGAGCTAATGTCTTGAGAGCAAAAAACGACTTCGTTGATGTCATAAATCTCTATGATATCTTCAATCTGATTGATTTTTCCATGGTATTGAAAATTCGATTCATCACTATCTTCACTAGAATTAATGTAGCAAATGATTTCCGGCTCTAGAATAGTGTCTTTAATTAGCTTGCTTATGCGTTTAACTTCAGATTCACTTCCCACTATAGCCAATCTGCTTTTTATGTTCTTTTCAAATGACCTAAAGTGAGCTAAATGTAATATAAAGCGATAGGCGGGAATTATAAAAAGTGACCACAATACGCTAAATAAGATGATGGCTCTCGAGAAGCGAAGTCCTTCGTCTAAAAGTGCATAAATGATTAATACAATTAAGGATGCACTAAAAGCGCCTCTTATTATGCGATTAAATTTAGTGGGAATTTGATAGGCTCCATTTAGCAAAAAGACCAATAGGTAAATCACCACCATCATAGGAATACCGTATAAATCTACTTCCTCGGGATAATAGTTGGGAGTTTGTTTTACTTCTGTTTCATAATAGTTGGTAAACCAAAAAGTGCCAATTAATAAAAATGCAGCATCTAAAATGGGTAAAATAGCGTGTTTGAGTGTGCGCGACATTACTGCTAATGACGCTCTCAAGTAGATGGCTAGGTGAATTAAAAAAGAAAATAGTTTTGCATTTTTGGCTGAGAAGTGTTTGCGCGCAAAAATGGCCATGGCTTTGTAAAATACAAAAACGTAGTTGATGCTGCTTTTCTTGGTGCTTTCTCCCTTGTAATGAATAATGGAGGTGTCTGCCAGATAATAGTTTTTATATCCGGCTTGCGTTATTCTGTACGATAAGTCGATGTCTTCTCCATACATGAAGAAATTCTCGTCGAGCAGCCCAATTTGATCCAACACACTTTTTCGAATCATCATAAAAGCGCCGCTCAAAATTTCTACCTCGTGGTTTTTATTCTTTGAAAGGTGTCCTAAATGGTATTGACCAAACCGTTTGGACTTGGGGAACAACTGTGCTAGGCCAAAAATTTTATAAAAGGCAACAGATGGAGTGGGTAGCCCTCTTTTTGACTCCGGTAAAAACTTGCCTTTCCCATCTAGCATTTTTACACCTAAGCCACCGGCATCAGTATGCTTGTCAAAAAAATCAACACAAGTTTTAAAGGTGTTTTCCTCAACAACTGTGTCAGGGTTTAAAAGTAAAATGTACTCACCTTTTGCTTGTCGGATGGCTTGGTTGTTGGCTTTTGAGAAGCCTAAATTTTCTTTGTTGGCAATTAAATGAACGCTAGGAAACTTTTCGCGAACCATTTCTACAGAGCCATCAACCGAATTGTTGTCCACTACAAAAATCTCGCAGCTAATGCCTTTAGCAGCTTTTTCTACAGAGTTGAGGCAGTTTTCCAAAAAATACTGCACATTGTAGTTAACTATGACAACGCTTAATTTCATTAAATTAACCGGCTAGTGAGTTTTCATAAGGCAAGCGATTCACCAAAGAGCGACCTAAAGTTAGTTCGTCGGCATACTCTAGCTCGTCGCCAACGGCAATTCCACGGGCAATTGCTGAGATTTTTAAATGAAACTCTTTGAGCTTTTTAAATAAGTAGAAGTTAGTAGTTTCACCTTCCATAGTGGTGCTGGTGGCTAAAATAATTTCATTTACCTCACCATTTTTAGCGCGCTCAACAAGTTCGTCGATTCTTAAGTCAGCAGGTCCAATGCCATCCATAGGAGAGATAATTCCACCTAAAACGTGATATAAACCTTTGTATTGTCCGGTGTTTTCTATCGCCATTACATCTCTTACGTCCTGAACCACACAAATAGTGGATTGATCCCTCAGCGGATTGCTGCAAATCGAGCATTTTTGTTCATCAGAAATGTTGAAGCAGCTTTCGCAAAAATTAATTTCATTTCTAAATCGAATAAAAGCTTCTCCAAAACGCTGAACTTCTCCCTTTTCTTGTTTTAAAAGAAAAAGAGCTAAGCGCATGGCTGTCCGCTTACCTACACCCGGTAAGGTGGAAAACTGTTCAACCGCTTCAGCGAGTAGTTTTGAGGGGTAATCTTCCAATTTGCTACATTTTGCTTCAAAAGTACGAAATGCAATTTCTAAATTGAATTAGAATTAACAGCTTTTGAGCGACACCGAGCGAGAAAAAATTACGTATTTCGCATAAAATTTCAGCAATGAGTTCTACTCTTATATTGGGCATTATACTGGTTTATTTTGCTTTACTGATTTTAATTAGTCAACTTACCTCAAGAGGAGCGAATAATAAAAGTTTTTTTATTGGTAATAAAAACTCGCCTTGGTACTTGGTAGCTTTTGGAATGATTGGCACCTCCTTATCGGGAGTAACCTTTATTAGTGTTCCCGGCTGGGTGGGCGATAGCAATTTTTCATACATGCAAATGGTTTTGGGCTATCTGCTTGGCTATGCTGTAATTGCCTTTGTTTTGTTGCCGCTTTACTACCGGCTAAACCTCACTTCAATATACACTTACTTAGAACAGCGTTTCGGTTTTTGGTCATATAAAACAGGTGCTTTTTACTTTTTACTTTCCAGAACCATTGGCGCCTCTTTTCGCCTATTTTTAGTTGCCAATGTGTTGCAATTGGCAATTTTTGATAGTTGGGGAGTTCCTTATGCGCTTACAGTAGCCATTACCATTTTGCTCATTTGGATTTATACCTTTAAAGGAGGAATTAAAACCATTGTGTGGACAGATTCTTTGCAGACTTTCTTTATGCTTTCTGCCGTTGGAATTACAATTTATCAAGTAAGCGCACACTTTGGCTGGAGCTTTTCTGAATTGAGTCAGCAAATTGATGCTTCTCCTTTATCTAAAACTTTCTTTTTTGACGATTGGCGCGATGGTAAGTTTTTTTGGAAACAGTTTTTGAGCGGTGCTTTTATCACGATTGTTATGACCGGCTTGGATCAAGATATGATGCAGAAGAATTTAAGTTGCAAAAACCTGAAAGAAGCACAATGGAACATGCTTTCATTTAGCTCCATTTTAGTTGTTGTGAATTTGTTTTTCCTGAGTTTGGGAGTTTTGCTTTTTATGTATGCCAATCAGCTTGGCATTGGTATCCCGGAACGCACCGATGATTTGTACCCCATGTTGGCATTAGACGGACACTTAGGAACCACAGCAGCTATTTTATTTATTCTAGGGCTTATTGCAGCCGCTTACTCAAGTGCAGATTCAGCATTGACAGCATTGACCACTTCGGTGTGTATCGACTTTTTAGAGATAGAAAAAAAGAAAGTAGACGAACAAACAAGCCTTCGTAAAAAAGTTCACCTCTTTATGTCGCTCATGCTTTTTATTGTAATCATGATTTTTAGCCTAATCTCCGACGAAAGTGTCATCAGTAGTCTGTTTAAAGCGGCGGGTTATACTTATGGTCCGTTGTTGGGCTTGTTTGCTTTTGGAATGATTAGTCGTAAAAAAGTGAGAGATAAATGGATTCCTTTGGTTTGTATTATTTCACCTATTTTGACTTACCTTTTGCAATACAACTCAAAAGCACTGTTTAATGGCTATGAGTTTAGTTTTGAAATTATCATTCTAAATGGACTCTTGGCTTACTTTGGTATTTGGTTGTTGGCGTATAAAAGAAGATGATTTTTTAATCAAAAAATTAACAAGACTTTGCCCTCTGTCCAGTTTTTAGAGAAAACTGGACAGAGCAAATTTAGAAAACAAAAAAGCCCCGCATTTGCGAGGCTTTTCAATTCTATTAATTGGAATTTTTACTCTACCCAATCTACAACAAATAAATTGGTTTCTCGAGTTCCTCCGTTGTTTCGGTTAGAAGAAAAAACCAACTGCTTGCCATCATTTGAAAATACAGGGAAGGCGTCAAAAGTGTCGTCGTAGGTAATTTGTTTTAAGTCGCTTCCGTCTGTGTTAATCATGTAGAGATTAAATGGGAAACCCCTTTTAGAAGTATGGTTGGAAGCAAAGATTATTTTTTCTCCGGAAGGGTGGAAGAAGGGGCACCAGTTGGCTTGGCCTAAATCGGTTAACTGACGTAAATTAGAACCGTCGGCATTGCAAATAAATAACTCCATATTGGTCGGCTGAACTAAACCTTGTGCTAATAAGTCTTTGTATTCTTTTATCTCTTCCTCTGTTGTTGGACGGGAAGCGCGGAAAATTAATTTACTGCCATCCGGTGAGAAGAAGGCGCCACCATCGTAGCCTAATTCGTCAGTAATCTGCTTCACATTACTTCCGTCAATATCGCAAGTATAAAGCTCTAAATCGCCGCTACGCATAGAAGTAAACACAATTTTATCTCCTTTTGGCGAAACCGTAGCTTCTGCATCATAACCTTCCTCATCGGTTAACTGTGCTACAATGTTGCCGTCCAAATCAGCAACAAAAATGTCGAAGCTCGGGTAAATTGGCCAAACGTATTTACCATCTCTGCGTTCAGGCACCGGCGGACAAGCGCTATCGGCTAAATGCGTGGAAGCATAAACAATTGTGCTATCGCCCGGCATAAAGTAAGAGCAGGTAGTTCTTCCTTTGCCCGTGCTCACCAAGTTCGGCATTTCATTCATCAAATCGTCATTTCTCCAATCGAAGTAATAAATCTGATCGCACTCCAAACCCCATTCAGGGTTAGTAACTTGCATGACTAGTTTGCTGTCGTCAAAACTCCAGTACGCCTCCGCATTGTCGCCGCCATTTGTCAGCATGCGCATATTTTTAAAATGCGTTTCTCCCTCTTTTATTAAGGTGTCGGCAATAGTAGTTTCTGTTGTGTTCTCTTTTACTTCTTGTGATTTATCTGCTTCCTCTTTTTGGGCAGGACTCCCACAAGCTGCTAGTATTCCAATAGCAAATGCTAAAAAACTGACTCTTTTCATTGATTTTTTAAAATTTTGGCGCGAAGTTAAGTTTTTAGATAGGTCATTCCTATAAAAAAGTAATTATGCATGAACCTTATTCAAACCGGAAATGTGTCTCGCTAGGGCGAGAAATGGTTTTCGCTTCGCTAATTATTATTCTAAACACTAATGCTTTGAGTCCTTTGAGCAAACCCTGCCTAACGGTAGGCTAGGTTGGAGGTTAAAAAAACAACTTCAAACTTTAAGTATTTTAGGCACTCTTTTAAAATATGAAATATAAAGGCGGAAACCTTGAAACCTTTTCGCTGTCGGAGATTAGGTTCACTCTTCGCAGACTTGTGTTGGAAAACCTCTAACTAGAATTTGTTTTTAAAGAACTTAATGATTTCCTTAAAACCTTCATGTTCTTAATGTTTTATAGCTTTGAATCCAATCTGTGAAACTCAGCCAAATCAGCGTTATCCGTGTTCTATCTCTCTGAGCCCACTTTTGTCACATTTTTTATAAAAAACTCCGCCAAAAGTTGCATTCGCGTTCTAAATTCATCCGGGCACTGACGTACCCGGCTATTAGATGTCGCCCTTTCAGGGCTTTCTGGGGAAATATGAAATATAAAACATTGAAAGTGTCTCGCTCTCGCGAGAAATGGTGTCTTCCTAGCAAGCTTTTATAAAAGTTGAAACACCTAGCACTCATTTCGACTTTGCAGTTAAAAAAACAAATTCAACTTAAAGTACTTAAAAAGAATATTTTATCGCTGTTGCGAGATTAGGTTCACTCTTCGATGTCTATTGATGCAAAATCTCTAACTTCTTTCTTCTAACAGCATAGCGGTCTAAACTCTAAAATCGAAGTGGTCTTTTTTCTATATTCTATGCTCTAAAAAAGTCTGATTGTAGGAAGTTTTTTGAAAAGATTTTATTTTTCAAATTACCAATTAAGTAGCTTTGTGAAAATAAATAATTCACAATGAAAAATTTTCTTGCCACAGCATTATTACTATCTTCATTGTTATCAGCAGAAGCACAAAAAGTTGATTATCCTTTGATTCAGGAAACCGTTGAGTTTTTATCTTCAGATGCATTAAAAGGAAGAAGTACAGGAACATACGGGGAGGAAGTAGCAGCGCAATACATTGCTACAAAAATGAAAATGATGGGTTTAAAACCCATGGGAACTGAAGGCTACTTTCAGCATTTTTCGGTGACACCTAAGGCAAATCCACATGCAGCAGAGTCGGATAAAGTGGGTGAGCCAATTAATGGAATGAATGTAGTTGGTTTTTTAGATCACCAAAAAGAGCAAACAATTGTAATTGGAGCACATTTCGACCACTTAGGAGAAGGCGGCGAGGGTTCGCTTTATGCAGGCAAAGAGCCGCAGATTCACAATGGAGCTGATGACAATGCAAGTGGGGTAGCGCTTTTGTTAGCTTTGGCAGAAGAAATGGTGGATGATCCGGAAGATTTTCAGGCAAACAATTATTTATTTATCGCCTTTTCAGGTGAAGAAAAAGGACTGTGGGGATCAAACTACTTTTGTAAAAACCCAACGATTGATTTGAGCACAGTAAATTTTATGCTCAACTTTGATATGGTGGGGCGTTTGGACTTAGACAAAGGTTTGGCGATTAACGGTGTGGGAACCTCTCCTTTTTGGGAGAAAGCAATTCCTGAAGCCAATGAAGATAGTATTAAGTTGATCACCTCTGAGTCAGGTGTAGGACCATCAGATCATACCTCTTTTTATTTGCAAGACATTCCGGTGCTTCACTTTTTTACCGGTCAGCATGAAGATTACCACAAACCTTCAGATGATGCAGATAAAGTAAATATTGAGGGGATTGTAATGATTCAAGAGTTGATTTCTGACCTAGTTGAATTGAGTCCCGAACAAAAGAAAATTGAGTTTACTAAAACCAAAGATGAAAGCGAAAGCACACCTCGCTTTAAAGTTACTTTAGGCGTTATGCCGGACTATATGTTTCAAGGGGAAGGAATGAAAATCGATGGTGTAACGGAAGGACGCCCTGCGCACAAAGCAGGGTTTCAAAAAGGCGATGTGGTGATTCAAATGGGTGAACACAAAGTAGACGGCATGATGGCTTATATGAAAGCCTTGAGCAAATTTAAGAGCGGAGATGAAACAGTAGTAAAAGTGAAAAGGGGAGAAGAAGTTGTAGAAGCTGAGGTGATTTTTTAAAGAGAGGAATCAAAAATAAAAAAACCGACAATTTTAGCTGTCGGTTTTTTTTATAGATGATAATCTTTCTAATTGATTTTTATTTTTATATGTCCGGCTAAGTTTACTTCATTGCTAAATTGAGAGTATTTAAAGTCGCAAAAGGTCAACCTTAGACTGTCACTGTTTATATTTTCAATGTATAGTTTAGCGCCACTTTTAATTGTCGCAACGTTGGTGATATTAACATATACGCTTTTATTGTCATTAGATATTCCTGAAAGGTCTGTTGTTGTATAAATTCCTGTTCCTGGTAATGAGTTAAAAGAAAATTTCAAATTTTTACTACCTGAAAAGCTGTTATACATTAAGTCGACTCCATAGTTCCCTGCATTGCCTGAGTTGGCTGAAGCATACTCGGAGTATATGTTGTAAGAAGTGTTGTCTTCTTCAATGGTATTGACATTAACTGAACACGGGGCATAAATCGGTGTTGGTTCAGGAATTTTATAAGAAATAACCTGGCTTTCACTATAACCAAATTCGTTTGCTGAAAAAGATCTAAAGTAATAGGTAGAGTCAGGTTTTAAATCAGAAATCTTTGTGGTAAATGTTCCTATTTTTCCTTCAAATAGTTGTTGATTTTCATTTGATTTTGGTTCTCCGGTTTGATTGTAACAGATTCCAATGTATTTTATTTCTTTATCTGAGGGGTCACTCACAGAGAAAGTTATTTCGGTTTCATTTACCTCATTGTTACTTACTGTTATAATTTTTGTTTCGGGAAGTTGAAATTCATTTTTTTCAAATAGGTCGAATTGGCATGAACTTAGAACAAGTGCTATTATCACTGTTATCATTATTGTTTTCATCGTGAAATATAATTTGGTTGATTAAAAATAAAAGGTAGTTAGAAAGTAGCTTTTCCAATAGGTTTGGGGGGAGTAACCTTTTTCTACGGAGCTAGATCGCCCAATTCCAATGTCAAAGGTGAAGTACAAATTGTGGTCGTAACTAAGACCTATCTTTGGTAGATAACCAATTGCAAAACTGCTTTCTTGAGCAGAAACATCTTCAATTCTATTGATGTTAGAAGTGTAATCATAGGAAAAAAAGTGAGTATAAAAATCGAGACCTACAAAAGGGCTTACCTTAGAGTTTAAAAACTGATAATCTAAGTTTATGCCGAATGGAATCGAGTAATAGTTATTAAAAGTTTCATTTCCTGAGTAAAGAACAGTTTGACCGTTTCTTTTAGCTACTGCGTAAGTAGGGAAAGACTCTTGTGTTGCGGCTAACTTAAAGTATCCAATACTCACTCCATACTGAAGTTTTTCTCCTTGATCGGCTGCTCGGTAAACAAACTCAAAACCAACTGATGGTTTAAATATATGAGCGTAATCTCCTTTTGGATTAATGTGATTTAGACTGATTCCGATTTGTGCTTGAATGTTTACTGAGAACAATAGGATAATAAACAAACTTAAAAAACAGTAAAAAGGTTTTTTCATGGTTTGGTTTTTGTTAAGTTAAAAAAACAAAAAACTGAATATTATTTTAGTTAGAAAAGTTTTAGTAGGTTTATTTTGAATTGACTATGTCAATTAGCCCTTTGTGTATAGCTAGAAAAGTAGCAATATGCGTTGATATTTAGCATGTTAATATGGGGTAAAATCAAATGGAGTTGATGTAATTATCAAAAAAATTAAACTGACTCATCAGAAAAGTTATCATTAAACCCTCACCCCCATCACGCAAACATCATCAACTTGTTCCATCTTTCCTTTCCATTGGCTAAAATGAAGATTTAGCTGCATATTTTGTTCGCTCAAGGAGAGTCTTGAAAGCTGAAGGAGTAGTCTTTTGAATGGTTTGTACATTAGCTTTTTCCCTTTTTCTCCACCAAACTGGTCAGCATAACCATCCGTAAAAAGGTAGATGTTATCACCTTTCTTTAATTGAATTTCTTCTTGGTTGAAAGGTTTTCTAAAGTCATATTTGCCAATGGGTTGCTTGTCGGCCTTAAGCTCATATAAAACACCTTCAGAACCTTCCATGATGCGATCGGCTTTTTGGGCAAGTATTTCATCTACTTTATTCTCATTGCGGATGACATATAGTGGATTGTTGGCACCTGAAAACTCTAACTTAAGGGTTTCTGTGTTTAGCTTACAAAGTGATAAGTCCATTCCGTCTTTAATCGAAGAATCAGAGTTTTTTGAGAAGCTTTCCTCAACTAGTAAGTTAAGTTTATCCAACATTTTTGCCGGCTCAGTTATCTTAAACTCTTTTAAAACTCTATTTAAACCATTATGACCAACAACACTAACCAATGCTCCCGGCACACCATGTCCGGTGCAGTCGACAGATGAAAAGAAAATGTTTTCGTCTTCTTGGTCAAGCCAATAAAAATCACCGCTTACTATGTCCTTAGGTTTAAAAAAAACAAAACTTTCCTTTAGTAAGGTGTTGATTTGTTCTTCAGTAGGTAAAATGGTATTTTGAATTCGTTTGGCGTAATTTATACTGTCTACAATCTCTCGATTTTTTTCTTCAATAATTTCTTTTTGAGATTCAACGGCTTCTTTTTGTTGCTCAACTTCGGCTTTCTGCGCACTTATAATTTCATTGGCTTTCTGCTTGTTCTTATAGCCCCTAAAAAGGACAAATGCTAAGCCAAGCATTAAAACAAAGCCAACTCCTCCTGCAACTGAATAAATTCTTTGACGCTGAATTTCTGCTTCTTTCTTCAGGTCTTTTTCTCTTTGTTCTAACTCTCTTCTTTTCGCTTCTTCAGCTCTTTGTAAGCTATCTTGATATTGAATTTTATCAAATTCGTATCGCATGGCTTTTTGCGTAATCTCCCTTGTGTTTTCTTTGTTAATTAAACTGTCTCTACTTTGAATATAGAGCTTGTAATATTTATAAGCTTCCTGAGTGTTTCCCAGCTCTTCATAGGCTGAATAAAGGCAGTCACAGGCGTTTCTTTTGGTTTCCAGTAAGCCCAATTCTACGGCTAGTTGGTAAGAGGATTGACACTGTTGAAGGGCTGCTTTGTGTTTTGATTTTGTTAGATTTAAAGTTCCAAGATAAAAAAGAGAGTTTGCTATGCCTTTTTTGTCTCCTATTTCTCTTTGAATATTCATGGCTTCTTCAAAGTAAGCTTTTGCTTCGCTATACTTTTTCTGTGACTCCATGATTTTTCCTAAGTTGGTTAGTGATGTGGTGAGTCCATTTGTCTTTTCGCCCATAGACTCTTGCATTTTTAGCGCTTTATGAAAATAATGGGTTGCAGCACTGTCATTTTCTTTTAAAACGTAAACACTGCCCAAGTTATTCAAAGTGTTTGCAAGAGCTACTGATTGATTGCTAATGCTTTCAAGTGCAGCTTTGGATCGAGTAAAATACTCAAGTGCCTTCGTATAATCTTTTTGATCTTTGTAAATATTGCCAATATTACTTAGTGCATTAGCATAGCCGTCTGATTCATCACCAATGCTTTCGTACATCTTTAAGGCTTTCAAATAATGCTCCATGGCATTTGGTAAATCTCCTTTTTCAGAATAAACAATTCCTAGGTTGTTGATTGTGTTCGCAACACCACGACTTTTAGTTTCCAGAGAATCAAAAATGTGTAATGCAGCGCGGTAGTTTTGAATGGCTAAGTTATAGTTGCCTTTATTTTTATGGATTAGTCCTAGGTTGTTATATGTGTTTGCCATATTTCCCTTCTGCTCATCCATTTTGTTAAACTGAGTTAACGCTTGCTTGTATACCTCAATGGCAGAGTCTAATTTTCCTTGATTCCAATAAACTAAGCCAATATTGTTGAATATTCTCGATAAGTCTTTGGGTTGATTAATTAGTTTAGCGAAATCCCTAGCTTGATAAAAATAGGTTAAAGAAGGCGTATAGTTACCTTGTACAGCATAAGCCGTTGCAATACTGTTTAATGCGTCAATGATTCGATTGGTGTCTTTTATGTTTTTTGCTAACTCAAAGGCTTGCTCTCCTATAATTAAGGCCGTGTCAGGATTTCTAAACATTACCTCCCACCCAAGCTTATCTAAAGCGATTATTTTTAAGGAATCTGTCTCAGCAGTTTCAACACCTAATATCAGACTATCAACTTTGCTGTTTTGTGCTTGTAAAAGTCCGCAAGCAGCAATTGATAATATAAATATTACTCTATGAAAAACAGAATTTGTCATTGTTTCAAAGGTAGTTATTACTTATTAATTATCCACTTGGGGGATTTACCCTATTTTATTAAATCCCTTTATGCTTTTTTGAAACTATTATTCTTCACTAAATTGATAACTTTAAAACTTCATTTTTTAAAAATAACTATGTCAAAAGATCAATCTTATTACGTTCCAAAAGATTTAAAAAAGTTTAGCCAAATTTCTGAATTTGAACCCAAATTAGCTGAAAAATTCTTCGATTGGTATGGAGAAGTGTTTAAAGCAGGAGCCTTAAGCGAAAGAGAAAAGTCGCTAATTGCACTGGCTGTTGCGCACGCCGTTCAATGTCCGTATTGTATCGATGCTTATACCGAAGAGTCAATGAAAAAAGGAGCTTCTGAAGCCATGATGATGGAAGCTGTTCACATTTCCGGAGCCATTCGCGGAGGAGCTTCTATGGTGCATGGAGTACAAATGATGAACAAAGCCAAAAAGCTTTCGATGTAAAGTCTAAATTTTTAAATCATTTACCATTTGAAGTCATTAAAAGCAAGGAATAACAAACTCTCTAATACTAAAAGTCAACTGGAAGTTCTAGAAGGAGAGCTTTTTCAAACTGAATTGCCTACTTTTCAAACTAAAACGGCACAATACGGTCAGCCTGGTTTAAAACCCAATCAGTTGGAAATTTTGCAAATCAACATGGGCTATATGTGCAATCAAGTGTGCAAGCACTGTCATGTAGATGCCGGTCCTGATCGGAGAGAAATCATGAGTCAATCGCATTTGCAAAAATGTTTGGGAATATTGCAAAATCACAACATTCCAACGGTTGATTTGACCGGAGGGGCTCCTGAAATGAATCCGCATTTTCGCTGGTTTGTGGAGGAAGCTCATGAAATTGGCGTAAAGGAGATTATTGTTCGCTCTAACTTGACCATTATTCTAGCCAATAAGAAATATTATGATTTACCGGACTTCTTTAAAAAGCATCAAGTGAATGTTGTTTCTTCACTGCCCTTTTACGAGAAAAAACGAACCGATGCACAAAGGGGGGAAGGGGTTTTTGACAAATCGATTCAAGCACTAAAAATGTTGAATGAAGTGGGTTATGGTCAAGTAGGCTCTTCTTTACAATTGGATTTGGTGTACAATCCGGTGGGAGCTTTTTTGCCTGGTAGCCAGGCTGAGCTTGAAGCAGAGTACAAACGAATGCTTAAAGCAGACTTCAATATTGATTTTAATCAACTTTTTACCATTACCAATTTGCCCATCAGTCGATTTTTAGATTATTTGTTGGCAAGCGACAACTACGAAGATTACATGGAGAAATTAGTTGAGGCATTTAACCCTGCTGCTTTGGATGGACTAATGTGTAAAAACACCTTGTCGGTTGATTGGGACGGTTACCTCTACGATTGCGACTTTAATCAAATGTTGGCATTGAAAGTAGATGCACCAAAATCACAGCACATCGATAACTTTGATTTAAATGTCTTAAGCCAAAGAGAAATTATTACTAACCAGCATTGCTACGGCTGCACCGCCGGTGCAGGCTCATCTTGTCAGGGGAGTTTAATTTGAGATTATGCCCAACACCCTACTCATTTTTGTTAAAAATCCAATTCTTGGACAAGTCAAAAGTCGTTTGGCAGCTGATATTGGCGAAGAAAAAGCATTGACCGTATATCGAGATTTAATCGAGAAAACACGCAAAGAGACTGTACAGTTAACAGATGTTCGGCGTCTACTATATTATTCGGATTTTATAAATAAGTATGATGAATGGTCAAGTGATTTCTTCGAAAAACGACTACAGTCTAAAGGAGATTTAGGGGATAAGATGCAAAAGGCATTTCAAGAATCAAACGACGATAAAATGATTATTATCGGAAGCGATTGTTATGACTTACAAAAAGAGCATATAGAAAAGGCATTTGATAAATTAAATTCAATAGATATTGTGATAGGGCCGGCAAATGATGGAGGATATTATTTATTGGGAATGAAAAAGCTTTATCCTGAATTATTTGAGGGGGTTGACTGGAGTACTGAGAAAGTCTTGACACAAACATTGGATAAGATAAAAAGTTTGAACTTGTCAGTTGGTTTTTTAGAGGAATTAGTAGATTTGGACACCCTTAGAGATTTACAACAATCGGGCTATTACGAACATTTTAAAGTATTTATTAATGATAGAGAAGATTAAAGAAGCGGTTGCCTACATACAGTCGCGCGGAGCAGATCAGCCGCAAATTGGAATTGTATTAGGAACCGGCTTAGGCAATTTAGCTTCTAAAATTGAAGCAGAAGAGGTGATTGAATATGGAGATATTCCTCATTTTCCCGTTTCTACTGTAGAGTCACATTCAGGAAAGTTGATTTACGGAACTTTAAGTGGTAAAAAGGTGTTAGCAATGCAGGGGCGTTTTCATTATTATGAAGGTTACTCCGGAGCTGAAATTACTTTTCCCATTAGAGTGATGAAGTTACTAGGCATTGAAAAACTATTAATTTCAAATGCTGCCGGTACAGTAAACCCTGATTTTAAAAAGGGAACATTAATGTTGATCGACGATCATATTAATATGATTCCGGATAACCCGCTTCGAGGTAAAAACTTGGATGAATTGGGATCGCGTTTTCCGGATATGAGTCAGCCCTATAATAAGGAGTTAAATCAACTTTTAAAACAAATTGCTAAAGAGAAGAAGATTACTTTACACGAAGGTGTTTATACCCCGGTTGCCGGGCCAAATTTGGAAACACGGGCAGAATACCGCTATTTGCGCAAGATTGGAACTGATGCAGTGGGAATGTCTACTGCGCCCGAAGTTATTGTAGCCAACCACATGGGCTTACCTTGTTGTGCTATTTCAGTGCTTACCGATGAGTGCGATCCTGATAATTTAGCGCCTGTATCTTTGGAGGAAATTCTTGAAATTGCCGGAAGAGCAGAAAAAGACTTAACCGCACTTTATGAAGAACTAATTAAGCGGATTTAATGAACAGATTACTTACAATTAAGCAGCAAAATATTTTAGCTTTTGGCTTGATTGTAATTTATGGAGTATTTTTTCACTTTGAGTCAATTTTTGAATACCCTATGCACATTCATGCCAGAGCTCAATCAGATCGATTGGCTCTGGCATTAAATTTTTTAACCAATAATTTCAATATTCTGAATGCGGAAACGTACTTGCTGAATACTGAGTTCCCCTACAACTTTAAGTTAGCCAAAGACAATAGCATAGTTTCTGTCGACTTGCCAATTCACGACTTTGTTGTGGCGCTCATAATGAAGATAACCTCTTTTAAGGAGCCAATAGTTTTTAGGGTTTACACCTTGCTATACAGTTTTTTGGGTTTGTATTTTTTCTACAAACTAAGTCGACTTTTTAAGGTTTCTTTTCTCTTAAGTCTTCTGCTATTGAGCTTTATTGCTTTGTCCCCTGTTTTTGTCTACTATCAAGATGGCTTTTTGCCCACAATTCCGGCTTTGTCCAATATGTTTATTGGCATGTATTTTTATTGGAAGTATAAACTCAATGATTCAAAGACATTGTGGTTGGCTGTGCTATTCTTGTTTCTTGCAGCCATTAATCGCACTACTTTTTTAATCCCATTTTTGAGTGTGTTTGGCTTGGAGGGGATTTTGTGGATTGCAGCTAAGTTTAAGAGAGAGAGCTTAGTTAAATTGACCTACTTTTTGCCTGCAATAACTTTGTTGTTGGCACAGTATCTTCGAAATAGGTTATTTATGATTCATGAATATGGGTCTGTTTTTCTGTACTATACAGTGCCTGCAGAAAGTTTTTCAGAAGCAAAGGATATATTTACAAAAACGATAGACCAATGGCTATATCACTTTATGAGTCACTCTCATTATATTTTGTTTTTGGTTTCCATTATTATTGTAGTTGGTTTATTGCTGTTCAGTAAAGTTGCTTTTAATAAAAAGGAGAAACTACTTTTAACTCAAGTAGGTTTGTTAATTGGAGCATATATTGTTTTTTCAATAGCAATGCTAAGAAAATTTCCCGACCATGATTACTACTTTTTAGATACATACATTGCTCCTGTCTTATTGATTTTAATTTTGGCATTTAGTGTTTTATCATCTTGGTTAAAAAGACTAAAGGGTAAGTTGTTAGTTGAAGTTGTCTTGCTAATTGTGTTTTTAATACCTGCTTTTATTCATGCAAACAAGGTTTTTGAAGAAAGAAGAACAAATAAAAGTTGGGAAAACTCTGTTGAGACAGTTGCAGATTTTAATGGCGTGAGTCAGCTCTTAGACTCTTTGAGAGTTGGTGAAGACAAGAAACTTCTTGTTGTTGGCAATGAGATTCCAAACCTTGTTTTAGCTCTTGCACAGCGCAAGGGTTTTGTAGTAATGCATAAGTCAAAAGAGCAATTAAAAGAGGTGTTAAATTGGCCGGTTGATAATGTGCTTTTACACAACCAAACATATTTCAATTCTTATTATGATTTGTATCCTGAGTTTGTGTATTACTTAGATAGAGTTTACGGCAATGAGACATTAACTATTGCCAGAGTGTCGGAGAAAATGAAGGTTAAACAGATAAGTGAGTTAATAGATTTAGGCGTAAATGAATTGAAGCGTTTTGATTTAAACTTTGATGAAGAAAGAGAGTGGAAAAACTGGCAAAACATCAATCGAATTGATTCGGTTTTTTACAGCGAACCTTATTCTGCAATAGTTCACAATACTCAAGAATTTGGACCAACACTTAAAACAACAGATTTTGGGTTTTTTAAGAATCAAGAAGTTAAAGTTAAAGTTTCAGCTCAGCTTAAAATGTGGGAGATAAAGAACGAGCTTTATTTCGTTGTTCAGTTAGTGACTAATGGAGAGGTGATTTCCTATCAAACAGTTGATGTTACAACTTTATTTGAGGAAACCGGTAAATGGAGTAAAGTGACTTGCGGCTTTGACTTACCTATGATAAAATCTGAAAATGTTGAATTTGGTTTCTATATTTGGAATAAAGGGAAGGCTGAGGTTTTTTATGACGACCTGAGCTTGAAGTTTTTTGAGAAGTGATTTTAAATTAATATACAAAAAAAGGTCGGCTACAACAGCCGACCTTTTTAAGATGTATATGAACTTGATTACTTCTTGTATTCAAATTCAATTTTGCCTGTATTGTTACAGTTACAGTCATTATTGTTTGGATCGATTGCAGTAATTTTTACAACTACATAATCTCCATCTATATCATAAATGTAAACGTCGCCTACAGTGGGCGCAGTTGTTGTAGCAGTTGAACCTGTTCCAGCAGTAAAAGCAGCTTCAGCACTTTCCAATGTGGCATTAGCATAGTCAAAAGCAGTAGTGGCTTTTACAAATGAAGTGGTGAATAAGCTATCTCCTACTTTAAATGAACCGTCGAATGTGCCGGCTGTATTTGTATTAATGATGTGAGCTTTTCCTTCATTTCCGGCAGAGCTGCTAATAGCTGCATCAGCTGTTAAACTCCAGCTCCCAATGCTACTTCCTAAAATATGGTAAACTTCACCTGTTTCTGTTGAAGTAAAAGGAGTCGTTGGGTCACTTACTTGAATTTTAAAGCTATTTGTAGTAATTAAGCCATCTCTATCTTTAACAGTGAATTCATAGGTTGTTTCTCCTACACTTGAAGTGATGTTAGTGAATGTGCCACTCAATGATAAATTTTCATTATCGGCATTTTTAATATCTACATCTGCTCCTGAGAAAAAATCATAAGGGTCACCTGAGCCGGATGCTGTCATGCTAATGTTGTTACTTAGGTTAGTGCCGCTCTGACTTAAACTAACAACATCTAATTTTGCTCCACCACCAGCTGCAGTTAATGCATTCATCTCCATGAAAATAGTGTCACCTGTTGTAACTTCGTAAATGTCTAAGTCTGATTCTCCATTAACAGTTACTTCTACTGTTGGTTTTGGAACTGTAGGGTCGTTATTTTGTGGATTCTCTTCATCGTCATCCGCACAAGATGCCATCATCATTATTGCTCCTATAGCAAGTGGTACATACTTGAAAAGTTTTGTCTTCATAATTATAAGTTTAGAAATTAATATGTCGGCAAAGTTTAGTTAAAATTTCGATAATACGAAATAATAACTACTTTATTTACTTTTATTTATATTTAAACGATTGATATTTGGTAGTTAAAGAAGTGGTAGCTCCGGCAGGAATCGAACCTGCATCTAAAGTTTAGGAAACTTCTATTCTATCCATTGAACTACGGAGCCGGAGTAGTTTGAGAATAACTTAGTCCTTAATATTCAATTTGAATTTGATCCTTTACTAAAAATGAAACCGGAAAATTTTCCTTCAACAAACGAAGGTTCTTTTCTGCTTCAAAGCGGTCTCTATAATTGCCTACTCTTAATTTAAAGTTGGGAGCTTGGTAAACCAAATCAGGGGAAGGTAAATCCGGGTATGCAGAAATAAATTCGGATTTTACTTGAGAGGCCTCCCAGCGCGACTTTCCTGAAAAAATTTGAACTTTATAGCCTTTAATAACCTTGCTCTCCATATAGGTCTTGGCCAATAAATCTATACGCTCGTCTTTCTCTACTATTAATCCATTAAACTTAGCGCTATCTTTTACTTTCTTATCAGAATTTTTATCAATTACTAAAGGTTCAAGGATGTTTTCTTCCAACTTTATCACAGCCTCATGAGTCCTAATTTTTACTCTTTTTATACTATCTGAAGGATTATTTTTTTGAGCAAAACAATCAAAAGAAAAGAATGTAAGTGAAATTATAAATAGGGTTAAAAAGCGCATTTGTATTGGTTTTTGTGAAAACTATGACAGCAAAAATACACAAGATCGTGCCAAAAATATCGAATTTGTTAGTAATGAATGAAATGTTAACATTTGTTATTTAGAATCATTCTAAATTAAACGAGGAGCGTCGAATTTTGCTGCTTTTAGTTAGGAAGATTGTTCCTTGTGGTTAAATTTGTCCACGGTAAAAACTGCTTTACCAATTTATACTATTGATTAGATTAGAGTTAATAAGCTAAGTATGAAAATATTTTCAGTAAGATTGACCTCTTTGTTTGGGTTACTTTCGTTTCTAGTTCTCTTTGGAGCATCAAGCAAAGGGGCTTTTGCTCAGGATGGGGAAAAGCTTTTTAAAAGTTATTGTGCGGCTTGTCACAGTGCCGGATCCAATATGTTAGTTGGTCCCGGTTTGGCTGGTGTGGAAGATCGCTACGATAAAGAATGGCTTTATAAGTGGATTAAAAACTCACAAGAATTAGTTAAGTCAGGCGACGCTCAGGCTGTAGAGGTTTTTGAAAAGTATAATAAGGTGCTGATGCCTGCTCAGCCGGTGAATAATGAAGAGATTGATGCGATTTTAGCTTATGTAAAAGAGCATAATGCGGCTAAAGAAGAAGCACCTGCGGCAGCAGCTGGTGGTGCAACTGCTGAAATGTCTTCAGGAGAGTCTTCGGACAGCAGCGATCAAACGACTTACATTGTTTTAGGGTCAATTTTAGTTTTATTGATTCTGATTTCTGTTTTGAGAAAAGTTCAACATTCTCTTCAAATTGTTGAGGCAAGAAAAAGGGGAGAAGATGTGCCGGAAGAGACTGGTATGTGGGATGGATTTACCTCATGGATGAATGGGAATAAGAGAATTGTTGCACTTATCGGTATTGTGTTAATTGCTTTAATCGCTAAAGCTGGTTGGGATGCGGCGCTTCAAATTGGGGTTTATAACGGTTATGAGCCGGAGCAACCCATTAAGTTCTCGCACAAACTGCATGCAGGCGACAATGGAATTGATTGTAATTACTGTCATACTTCTGCTTCTTTTAGTAAGTCGGCAGGGATTCCTTCTCCAAACCTTTGTATGAACTGTCATACCTATATTCAGGAAGGCCCTCAATATGGAAAAGAAGAGATTGCTAAAATATACGATGCTTTAGATTTTGATCCTGTAACAAAAACTTACGGCGATAATCAAAAGCCAATCAAGTGGGTGAAAGTTCACAACTTGCCTGATCACGTTTACTTTAATCACTCACAACACGTAACAGTGGGTAAAATTGCTTGTCAAAAATGTCATGGTGATGTTGAAACTTACACTGTTGGTAAGCAAAGTGAAGACCTGACGATGGGTTGGTGTATCGATTGCCACCGTGAAACTAAAGTGCAAATGGACGGTAACGAATACTATGATGAGATTCATAAACGCTTACCTGAAGATTTGAAAAAACAATACCTTGAAGATGGAACCATTACCGTTTCAGAATTGGGAGGTATGGAATGTGCTAAATGTCATTATTAAGATTTTAGAAGCAGATAGAGCTTATGTCAAATAATAAGAAATATTGGAAAGGAGTAGAGGAGTTAAATGATACCCCTGCTTTCCGTGAATCGAAAAATAAAGAGTTTAGTGAGTATGTGCCGGTAGAGGACTTTGTAGGAGATGATAATCTTCTTGAAGATACTAAAACCAGTAGAAGAGACTTTCTAAAATATTTGGGTTTTGGTGTAACAGCAGCTTCTTTAGCGGCTTGTGAAACTCCGGTGAATAAAGTAATTCCTCACGTTGTTAAGGGAGATAAAACTAATCCCGGTGTAGCAAACTATTTTGCATCAGTTTATTCTGACGGCAATGACTATGCTGAGGTAGTTGTTAAAACCCGAGAAGGAAGACCTATTAAAATTGACGGTAACAAGCGCTCTCCATTAACTCATGGAGCAATTAATTCAAGAGTTAACTCTTCTGTGCTTTCTCTATATGATGGAAAGAGATTTAAAGCTCCACAAATTGGAGGAGAAGATACGGATTGGGATAGCTTTAACCAGCAATTAAAAAACGAAATTGAAGCGGCTTTAATGAATGGGAGCAAAGTTAGATTGTTAACGAACTCTACTTGCAGTCCTTCTACTTTAAAGTTGATCGGAGAATTTATCGGATTATACCCTGAAGCTGATATTAAGCATGTTTCTTACGATGCTGTTTCTTACAGCGGAATGTTAGAAGCAAACAAAGCTAGTTTTGGTTTGTCAGCATTACCTTCTTACGATTTAAGTAAAGCGAAGTCAATTGTAAGTGTTGGGGCAGATTTTATGTCTAGCTTTCCAAATTCATTGGCTTTAACTGCTCAATATGCTAAAACGCGTAAGCCGGAGAATGGATGGATGTCTAAGCATTTTCAATTTGAAAGTAGTTTGTCATTGAGCGGTTCTAATGCCGATGTTAGAACTCCGGTTAAACCTTCTGAGCAAGCTTCTATAGTTGCTGCATTGTATAATTACGTAGCCTCAAAAACAGGTGGAAATCAAATTTCTGCTCCAAAAGTTGGCTATGATGATAAAATAAAAGCAGCCGGAGACCACTTATTAGCCAATAAAGGTGCATCAGTTGTTATGGCTGGAATGAATGATCAGTCTGTTCAATTGTTAGTGAATGCAATTAACAATTTGTTGGGTAACTACGGTCAGACTTTAGACATGACCAAGCCGGTTTATCTAAAGAAAGGAGTTGATGCCGATGTACAGGAACTCGTTTCAGACATGAAGTCAGGAGCGGTTGGTGTATTGCTAATTAATGGCGTTAATCCAGCTTACAGTATGCCTTCTGAATTAGGGTTTGCTGAAGCAATGGATAAAGTTAAAACTGTTGCAACATTTGCGCTACGTCCGAATGCTACTACAGAAAAGTCAAAATACATTGGTGCACTTCACCATTACTTAGAAGCTTGGAATGATGTAAATCCTGTTAAAGGACATTACGCCATTGCACAGCCATCTATTAGACCGCTTTTTGATACAAAGCAATTTGAAGATGCACTATTATTTTTAACAGCTTCTGATAAATCATACTACGACTATATCAAAGCAAATTGGAAGGAAACAGCGGCTAAAATGCCAAACCCTCCATTGATGTTCGAAGAGTTTTGGAATGAAGTACTTCATGAAGGTTATGTTGAAGTAAAAATGCCGGCCGAAGAAGTGAGCTTTAATGCTGATGTAGCTGCTGCAGCTTCTGCATTACCAAAACCGGCTTCTTCAGAATGGGAAATTGAGTTTTACCAAAAAGTAGGAATCGGCGATGGAAATCAATCTCACAACCCTTGGTTACAAGAATTACCGGATCCTATTTCAAAAATGACTTGGGACAACTACATTGCCATGAACCCAACTGATGCTCGTGAGCAAGGATTTGCTACGGAGTATGGAGAGCAAAAAAATGCAGATACGATTAACATCAATATTAATGGTGTTAGCTTAGAAAATGTACCTGTAATTGCTCAGCCCGGACAGGCGAGAGGTACATTGAGCGTAGCCGTAGGTTACGGACAAACAATTGGAAAGAAAAACGAAATTGTTGGATTTAATGTTTATCCTTCAGTTTCAACTAAAAAATATCCTTCAAACTATACAGCAGATGTTAGCTTTGAAGCTACCGGAAATGATTATCAGGTAGCGACAACACAAACGCATCAAACTGTTATGGGTAGAACCTCTGTTGTAAGAGAAACAGATTGGAAAACCTATAAAAACGGTCATAAAGACGATTACAACCCTGCTCATGAGTTAACTACTTTAGATGGTAAAGTACATGTTAATGAGTTAGATTTATGGGCGAAACATCCTATTGAAGGAGTAGGCCATCATTGGGGAATGAGCATTGACTTAAATTCTTGTATAGGTTGTGGCTCTTGTGTAACAGCATGTGGTACTGAAAACAATGTTCCTGTTGTTGGAAAAGATGAAGTTAGACGTTCTCGTGAGATGCATTGGATTAGAATTGACCGCTATTTTAGCGCCAATGCAGAGGATGTAGAAGAGAGAAATTACAGTGAAATGGAAAGACCTGAGGACAATCCTCAAGTAGTACATCAGCCAATGATGTGTCAGCACTGTAATCATGCACCTTGTGAAACTGTTTGTCCTGTTGCAGCTACCACACATTCCAATGAAGGATTAAACCAAATGACATATAACCGTTGTATCGGTACACGTTACTGTGCAAACAACTGTCCTTATAAAGTTCGTCGTTTTAACTGGTTTAGTTACCAAAACTTAGATAAGTTTGCCGACTTAAACCCATCGCAAGATGATTTAGGAAGAATGGTATTAAACCCGGATGTAACCGTTCGTGCGCGTGGTGTAATGGAAAAATGTAGCTTATGTGTTCAAATTATTCAAGAAGGTAAATTAAACGCTAAAAAGGAAGGTAGAAAAGTTGCAGATGGAGAAATCCAAACAGCATGTGCTTCTGCTTGTCCTACCAATGCGATTACTTTTGGAGACTTGAATGACGAAGCTAGTAAAGTACTTGAAGAAGTTAATGGAAACAGAGCTTATCGTGTAATTGAAGAAATCGGTACACAAGCGAATGTTTACTATCAAGTTAAAGTAAGAAATACAGAATCAAATATTGCTTAAAATAAATTAGAATGCAGCAAGAAGCAGCGATTAGAGAACCATTAATTCTGGGAGAAAAAACCTACGGTCAGATTACTGATGATGTGATGGCTCCCGTGGTTGGTAAGGCAAACCGCTCATGGTGGATTGTATTTGGCATTTCAGCCGTTATGGCCCTTTGGGGAATAGGATGTATCTTATACTTACTCGGAACAGGGGTAGGTACCTGGGGGCTTAACAAAACCGTAGGATGGGCATGGGATATTACCAACTTCGTATGGTGGGTAGGTATTGGTCATGCCGGTACATTAATTTCAGCAGTACTGTTGCTTTTCCGTCAAAAATGGAGAATGGCGATAAACCGTTCAGCGGAAGCCATGACTATTTTCGCCGTAATGATGGCCGCAGTTTGGCCGGGTATTCACATGGGAAGAATTTGGTTGGCTTATTTTGTTTTCCCACTTCCAAACCAGTTTGGTTCTTTGTGGGTAAACTTTAACTCGCCATTGTTATGGGATGTATTTGCAATTAGTACATACTTCTCTGTTTCGTTGGTATTTTGGTACATTGGATTGATTCCAGATTTTGCTACTATTCGCGACAAAGTAACTCAAGCAGTACCTAAAAAAGTATACAGCTTATTGAGCTTTGGATGGTCGGGCAATGCAAAGGCTTGGAATCGTTTTGAAGAGATTTCTTTAGTATTAGCCGGTTTAGCCACTCCATTGGTATTCTCAGTTCACTCTATTGTAAGTATGGACTTTGCTACATCGGTAATCCCGGGATGGCATACCACAATTTTCCCTCCTTATTTTGTGTCAGGAGCGGTATTCTCCGGTTTTGCTATGGTACAAACGCTTTTAATCATCATGCGTAAGGTGATGAACATGGAAGACTACATTACCATTAAGCACATTGAGTACATGAACATCGTAATTATTGTTACAGGTTCTATTGTAGGTGTAGCCTATTTAACTGAGCTTTTTATCTCTTGGTATTCTGGGGTTGAGTATGAGTCTTATGCATTTTTAAACCGTGCAACAGGTCCTTACGCTTGGTCATACTGGATTATGATGACTTGTAATGTGATTTCACCACAGTTATTCTGGTTTAAGAAATTGAGAACAAACATTATGTTTACTTTTTTCATGTCAATTATTGTGAATATAGGTATGTGGTTTGAGCGATTTGTGATTATTGTAACATCACTTCACCGTGATTACTTACCTTCAAGTTGGACAATGTTCCACCCTACATTTGTTGACATTGGATGTTTTATTGGAACCATTGGAATATTCTTCGTACTATTCTTATTATTTGCAAGGTTCTTTCCGGTATTACCGTTAAATGAATTGAAGACAATTTTAAAATCTTCAGGAGAGCAGTACAAAAAACATAATCAAGAGCATTAATCAATTATTCTGAACTGAAAAATGGCAGATAAAGTAATATACGCAACTTACGACGACGATACAGTTCTATTAGAAGGAGCTAAAAAACTCGTTGCAAAAGGAGTTCACATTCGAGATGTGTTCTCACCCTTTCCAATTCACGGAATTGACCCGGTGATTGGTGTGAAGCAAACCCGTTTGGCAATTTGTGCATTTATTTATGGACTAATTGGTTTAAGCTTAGCACTTGTAGGTATGTATTATTTCATGATTGTAGATTGGCCTATGAATATCGGTGGAAAACCAAACGACTTTTTCTATCAAAATATACCAGCATTTATTCCAATTACATTTGAGTTTACAGTGCTTTTAGCAGCTCATGGAATGGCATTAACGTATTTTTTAAGAAACTGGACATTACCCGGAGTTGAAGCTCGTAATCCATATCCATACACTACTGATGATAAATTTGTAATGGAAATTCACCCTGCAGACAATCATGTAACAGTTGATGAATTGTCTCAGATGTTGAATGAAACGGGTTCTATATTAATTGAAGAAAGATAATAGGGAAAATTACTTCGAAAAGACATGAAACATTTAAAGAAAACTGTATTCGCTTCAATGCTTGCTTCCGTAGTTATGGTGGCATGCAGCGACCCGAATAGTCCGGGAGTGGAGTTCATGCCGGACATGTACAGATCTGCAGCAATTGAACCTTATGTGGATTATAATTATCCTGACTCTGCGACCTCAAGGTTAACTCCTGAAAATACAATTCCGAGAGGCTATAAACCTTATCCTTATGAAAATAATGATGAAGGATTAACAGCAGCGAGTGAGAATTTAAAGAATCCATTAAATCTGACTGAGAAATCAATAGCAGAAGGAAAAGTTCTTTATACTAGCTTTTGTGCTCACTGTCATGGAAAAGAAGGGAAAGGCGAAGGGAGTATTCAGAATGCAATTTATGGTGCAGTTCCTTCTTACTTGGATGAAACACCTAATAGAAGATTAGGGAAATCAATGAAAGAGTTGACTGAAGGACATATTTACCACACCATAGTTCATGGATTGAACGCAATGGGTCCACACTCTAGTTTGATTAGAGAGAATGACAGATGGAAAATTGTTGCCTATGTTCAAACTCTACAAGGTAAAGACCCTTTAAATGCTGATCAGCCTGTTTCAGAAGAAGAGGATTCAACAGAAAGTGAAAATTAGAATAACTGCTAAGTAAAAATATAGATAGAATGGATTTTATTTTCAGCAAGAGAGCCAAAATTACCTTCAGCATTTTAATGTTGATTGGTGTAATCGCTATGATTTTTGGTTTCATGAATGATCAAACCGATCATCACAACAGATTTTGGGCAAACATTTTTATTAATGGTTTCTTTTTCTTTGCCATTAGTTTAGGTGCATTGTTCTTCTTGGCCTTACAATACGCAACCGAAGCGAGCTATATGGTTGTTGTAAAACGCGTTATTGAAGGTACAAGTCAGTTTATTTACATAGGTGCAGCTATACTGATCGTATTCTTTTTAGCTGGAACTTTTCATTGGCATCACATTTACCACTGGATGGATCCTGAAGTTTACAATCCTGACTCAGATCATTATGATGCTATAATTGCAGGAAAAGCAGCCTACCTAAATCAACCTTTTTTCTGGATTAGAACCTTAGCTTATTTAGGTGTTTGGTGCTATTTCGCTTATTTGTTTAGAAAGCGTTCTTTAATGGAAGATGAGTTAGGAGGCACAAAAACTCACTTTAAAAACATTACATCAGCTGCTATATTTTTAGTTTTCTTCGCATTTACATCATCTACCGCTTCATGGGATTGGATCATGTCAATCGACACGCACTGGTTTAGTACATTATTCGGTTGGTATGTATTCTCAGGAATTTGGGTGAGCGCCATGATTTTCCTTGTATTGGTAACTATTTACTTAAAAGGAAAAGGATTTTTACCGGCTGTTAACAAAAGTCATATTCACGATTTAGGAAAGTGGATGTTTGCCATTAGCTTTCTTTGGTCTTATTTGTGGTTCTCACAATTTGAGTTGATTTGGTATTCAAACATTCCTGAAGAAGTAACTTATTACATTACCAGAATTGAGCACTTTAAATGGTTGTTCTTCGGAATATTCTTTATGAACTTTGTTTTTCCAATGGTGATTTTAATGGCAAGAGATGCAAAACGCACAATTGGATACTTAATCGTAGTGGGACTGATTATTTTCGTTGGTCATTGGTTTGACGTATACCTTATGGTAGTTCCCGGAACCCTTGGTGAGCTTCACTTTGGCTTTATGGAAATTGGAATGTTCTTAGGGTTTTTAGGACTGTTTTTGTATGTGGTATTTAATGCCTTTACAAAAGCCCCAATGATGGTGAAAAATCACCCTTATCTTGAAGAAAGTAAACATTTACATATCTAAAATAATACATCAGAATGTTGAATTTGTTGATTTTAATAGCAGTAGTACTTGGAATCATTGCCTTATCAAAGGTGGTGAAAGTGTTAGAACAAGCAAGTACAGTTAAAGGTGTTCAACCTTATGAAGTTACTGAGCGTGATAATAAAACGCAAGCTAACTTGATGCCGGTATTTCTGGTGTTGTATTTTGCCTTTATTGTTTGGCAATTAGTTGCTTGGGGTGATTTTATGCTTCCCGAAGCGGCCTCTGAGCATGGTGTTGTAGTAGATGGTTTAATGAATACTACTTGGATTATTATTATTCCTGTATTTGTTATTACTCACATCTTGCTTTTTTACTTTGCTTGGAAGTATGTATACAATAAAGACAGAAAAGCAGAGTATTTTCCACACAACAATAAATTAGAGATATTGTGGACGGCAATCCCTGCTTTAGTATTGTTAATTCTTATTCTCTATGGTTTGAGCATTTGGAATGAGACCATGAAACCACTAACTGCAGAAGATGACCCTGTAGAGATAGAAATTTATGCTCGTCAGTTTGACTGGACAGCTCGTTATCCGGGAGAAGATGGAAAGTTCGGTAAAGCTGATGTGAAGCTTATCGGAGGTGTAAACAGCCTTGGAATGGATTCAACAGATCAAAATTCTTGGGATGACAAGTTAGTAAAAGCTGAGTTCGTTATTCCGGTAAATCGTCCGGTGCAGTTTTACTTCCGCTCGCAAGATGTAATTCACAGTGCTTATATGCCTCACTTTAGAGCCCAAATGAACTGTGTTCCGGGTATGGTAACTAGATTTAATTTTGTTCCTACCAAAACTACTGAAGAGATGCGCGACATCACCGGTGATCCTGAATTTTATTACCAATTACTATGTAATAAGATATGTGGAGCCGCACACTACAACATGGGAATGGAAATAACTGTTGTTAGTGAAGAGGACTACGAAGAGTGGTTGGCTGAACAAAAAGTGTTTATGACCGTTGAGGGAAATACATCAGCCGCAAATGAAACAACAACGGAAACTGAAGAAGAGAAGAACGAACAACTGTCTTCTTTATAATTAATTGAATAGATACAAATAAATTATAGATAATGTCAGGAACAGCACATCATCACGACAACGACTTTTTGTTTAAGTACATTTTTAGTACTGATCACAAAATGATTGCAAAGCAGTTTTTCATTACCGGTTCTTTAATGGGGTTGGTTGGAATGCTTATGTCTTTAATTTTTAGATTACAATTGGGTTATCCCGGAGAAAGCTTTCCTATTTTAGAAAGTTTTATGGGTAACTGGGCGCCTGATGGAGTTTTAACAGCTGACAAATATTTGGCTCTGGTTACGCTTCACGGTACAATCATGGTGTTTTTCCTTTTAACTGCCGGTCTTTCAGGTACATTTAGCAACTTGTTAATTCCGCTTCAGTTGGGAGCTCGTGATATGGCATCAGGCTTTATGAACATGCTTTCATATTGGATTTTCTTCATTTCTTGTTGCATTATGATGGCTTCATTATTTGTTGAAGGTGGTCCCGCATCCGGAGGATGGACAATTTATCCTCCATTAAGTGCTTTGCCTGAAGCAATACCCGGATCAGGTATGGGAATGACACTTTGGTTGATTTCAATGGCATTGTTTATTGTTTCTCAGTTATTAGCAGGTATTAATTATATCGTTACTGTGTTGAATTTAAGAACTAAAGGTATGACAATGACTAGAATGCCTTTAACTATTTGGGCTTTCTTAGTTACTGCTATCCTTGGCTTAATCTCTTTCCCTGTTCTTTTAGCAGCAGCCTTGCTTTTGATAATGGACAGAAGCTTTGGAACTAGCTTTTACTTATCAGACATCTATATTGCCGGTAAAGCTTTAGAAGTTGACGGCGGTAGCCCGATTTTGTATGAGCACTTATTCTGGTTCTTGGGTCACCCTGAGGTATACATTATCTTACTTCCAGCCTTGGGGATTACTTCTGAGATTGTAGCAACAAGTTCTAGAAAACCAATCTTTGGATACAGAGCTATGATTGGATCTATTTTAGCAATTGGTTTTATCTCTTTCTTAGTATGGGGTCACCACATGTTCGTTACCGGAATGAACCCATTTTTAGGTGCTGTATTTACATTTACAACACTGTTGGTGGCTATTCCTTCAGCGGTAAAAGTGTTTAACTACCTTACAACTCTTTGGAAAGGAAACATTATATACACACCAGGAATGTTGTTTGCCATTGGCTTGGTATCCACTTTTATTACCGGAGGATTAACCGGTATTATCTTAGGAGATTCTGCTTTGGATATTAACGTACATGATACATACTTTGTAGTCGGTCACTTCCATATTGTAATGGGACTGTCCGGTACTTTTGGTATGATTGCCGGTATTTATCATTGGTTTCCGAAAATGTATGGAAGAATGATGAACAAAGGCTTGGGTTATGCACACTTCTGGTTGACGATAATTGGTGCTTATGGTGTATTCTTCCCAATGCATTTCTTAGGACTTGCTGGAGTTCCTCGTCGTTACTATGCCAATACTGAATTCCCAATGTTCGATAATATGTACGACATTAATGAATTGATTACATTATTTGCAATTCTAGCTGTTGCAGCACAAGGTTTGTTTATATTTAATGTATTCTATAGTATGTATAAAGGGCCTAAAGCGCCACAAAACCCTTGGAGATCAAATACATTGGAATGGACTACTCCTGTAGAACATATTCATGGTAACTGGCCAGGAGAAATTCCTGAAGTACACCGTTGGCCTTATGACTATAGCAAGCCTGGTGCAGATGATGATTTCATCCCACAAACAGTTCCATTAGCCGAAGGTGAAAAAGACGAAGGTCATTAGTAGAGTTAACATACAAGCATATATTAAAAAGTCCTTAACTTCGTTAGGGACTTTTTTTATGAGAGAAATTTGGCATAAGGTTGGTTTGCTAGTAGTTGCTGTCTTTTGTACGATTGGAATTCACGCGCAACATTTTGAAGAAGAGCTTAGGTTGGCTTTAAAAGAAGATCCTAAGTTTGAATTTAAATTGGATTCCAGAAATGCATTTATCAGCAATACAGGAGTTCGTGTTTTTGGTTTTAAACTAGGGTTAAATTTTGATGAGAAACTAAGTTTTGGCTTGGGCTATAATCAACTTTGGTCTAGACCTAAGAATCAGCTTTATTTAGAAGGAGTAAACTACAATGCCGAAGTTAACTTCTATTACTTTTCTCCCTATGTTGAATACACCTTTTACCGAGATGAAAAGTGGGAGTTTAGCATTCCCGTTCAGTTTGGTTTGGGAGAATCTTGGTATGAGTTTGAACGAAATGGCAATAAACTTTCTAGATCACGTAATTTTGTAATGAGCTATGAACCGGCAATTACTGTTCAGTATACTTTTTTGAAGTATTTAGGCTTGGGTGCAGGAGTGGGATATCGTTTAATGATTGTGCCTAATCATAGTATTGAGGAGCAATTTACTTCACCGGTTTATATTTTTAAGTTTAAAATCTTTTTTCAAGAGATTTATCAAGATTTAGTACGTGAATAATTCAGTAGCTTTGAAGCTGTATTACTTATGAACGACAATTTAGATCCACATATAGAAAACCAAAGTCCCGAAGAGAGGGAGGTAGAACGAGTTCTGCGACCGCTAAACTTTAGCGATTTTACCGGACAGGATAAAGTGGTAGAAAATCTTAAGATTTTTGTTGAAGCAACTAATCTAAGAGGTGAAGCTTTAGATCATGTCCTTTTACACGGACCTCCGGGTTTAGGGAAAACAACCTTGGCAAATATTATCGCCAATGAATTAAATGTGGGTTTTCGTGTTACTTCAGGACCGGTTTTAGAAAAACCTGCTGACTTGGCAGGCTTACTGACTAACTTAGATGAAGGAGATGTACTTTTTATTGACGAAATCCATCGTTTGAGCCCTGTAATTGAGGAGTACTTATATTCGGCAATGGAAGACTATAAAATCGACATTATGATCGATTCTGGACCTAATGCACGAAGTGTTCAGATTAAGTTAAATCCTTTTACTTTAATCGGTGCTACAACAAGAGCAGGTTTACTAACAGCTCCTTTGCGTGCTCGCTTTGGAATTAACTCTCGCTTGGAGTATTACGACAAAGACTTACTCGCAATGATCGTTAAGCGCTCATCTGAAATTTTGGGTATAGAAATTCAAAATGATGCTGCCTCAGAAATAGCCGGAAGGAGTAGAGGTACACCAAGAATTGTAAATGCGCTTTTGCGAAGAGTTAGAGATTTTGCCCAAATAAAAGGAAATGGCTCCATTGACTTAAAAATAGCGCATTTGGCACTTTCTGCATTAAATGTGGATCAGCATGGATTGGATGAAATGGACAACCGTTTATTGACGACCATTATAGATAAATTTAAAGGTGGTCCGGTAGGTTTAACAACAATTGCTACGGCCGTTGGAGAGCAAGCAGGTACTATTGAAGAAGTTTATGAGCCTTTTTTGATTAAAGAAGGGTTTTTACGAAGAACACCGAGAGGAAGAGAAGCAACTGACGCAGCTTACAAGCACCTTGGCAGAAAGAATCACCGCGACGATGGAACACTCTTTGGTTAATGAAACAATCAGCTGAAAAAAATACAGCAATAATTCGTGAGGAGGCGCTAAAACTAGGATTTAGCTTTGTGGGCTTTTCCAAAGCAGATTTTTTAGAGGAAGATGCGAGGCGATTAGAAAAATGGCTGTCGGAGGAAAAAAATGCCAAGATGGGCTATATGGAAAACTATTTTGACAAGCGAACAGACCCAAGGAAATTAGTGGATGGAGCCCAATCTGTTGTTTCATTAATGTATAATTACCACACAACAAATCAGCAGATAGACGCTGAAGCACCTAAAATTTCAAAATATGCTTATGGAGTCGACTATCATTTTGTGGTAAAGGATAAATTAAAACAGCTTTTTGAGCGGATTCAAGAAGAGATAGGAGAAGTAGGCGGTAGGTACTTTGTCGACTCAGCTCCTGTTTTAGATCGCGCTTGGGCTAGAAAAAGCGGTTTGGGGTGGATTGGAAAAAACAGCATGCTCATCAATAAGCAAAAAGGCTCTCAGTTCTTTTTAGCTGAGTTGATAATTGATTTACCTTTGGTTTACGATGGTCCGATTAAAGATTACTGCGGTAGTTGTACTAAATGCATTGATGCCTGCCCGACCGATGCTATTGTGGAGAATAGGCAAGTAGATGCATCTAAATGTATTTCTTATTTAACAATCGAGCTAAAAGATGAAGAGCTGCCATCAGAGTTTGCCAATAAAATGAACGATTGGGCATTTGGTTGTGATATTTGTCAAGATGTTTGTCCTTGGAATCGATTTGGAGAGCAACACGCTGAACCTTTATTTGAGCCTAAAAAAGAGTTAATGGAGATGGGCAAAGCTGATTGGTATGAATTAGAAAAAACAAAATTCAATCAACTTTTTAAAAAGTCGGCAGTAAAACGGACAAAATATAGTGGTTTAATGAGAAACCTACGTTTCTTTAAGAAAGCGTAGATTCAAAAACCTCTATGATAATGTCTCTGTGAAGATGTCCAAAAGTTGTCAAACACCATGCTTTTAACATGAGTGATTCTTTTGGCTTAAGCCATCTTCTAAACTTGAGCAATTCCTTCCTAAACAATCGTCTGTCAAAGCTTACACGGCTAAGAACCTTCTTACTCATTTCGTACATAATTCCCTGTATTTTGGATGCTCAATTTACGGACAAATAAGCATTCAAACCAAATTTTTAGAGGTGATTTTTCGACTAAAGAGTGTTAAAAAAATTATTCGTTTTCTCCCCAGCTATAGGATTGTTTTTCAAGCCCAATTAAATCAATTACTCTGTTGATTACGGTCATTACGGCTTCTTCAATTGTTTGAGGCTTACTGTAGAAGGAAGGTACAGCCGGACAAATAATTCCACCTGCTAAAGTGAGCTGCCGCATATTTTCAATGTGAATTAAGTTTAGCGGACTTTCCCGACAAACTAAAATGAGTTTTCTTCTTTCCTTTAAAATTACATCGGCTGCTCTAGTGAGTAAATCATTAGAAGTTCCATGCGCTATTCTGCTCAAGGTTCCCATTGAACATGGGGCAACAATCATGGTATTGTACTTCGCAGAACCGGAAGCAAAAGGAGCTTCAAAATCATTTTTGCTGTAAAAGGTAAAAGGATAGTTTTGATAATCTTTGTTGCCCAATTCCGTTTCCCAAACGTATTTGGCATTATCCGACATAACAATACCAACGGCTTCTATTTGCGTGGAAAGTTTGTTTAGCTCATCGAGTAAGAGCTTAGCGTAAATTGCGCCTGATGCGCCACTAATGCCAATAACGATCTTGTGTTTTTTATTCTGCATTAATTGCCTCCAATAAATTCGTATCGCAAACTAAAACTCATGTAGTTATTGTATGTCCCTCTATTAAACCAAAAAACGGCATTGCTATCGTGCCTTCTTGTAGGAATAATTGAGTTGCTATAGCGCCAATTCATAATAATATTTTCGGTAACGTTAAAGTTAATTCCAATTAGACCACCAAAGTCATATTCGTTGAACTTGTTAAACTCAGCGGGAATTTCAGTAGGTCCATTTTCATCTTCAATGTAGTTATTTACTAGCTGACCGTAATACACTCCTCCTTCAAAAGTAAATTTGTTGTGACGAACCCTTGCCATCACAGGAATGTCGATATAATCCAATCGCAATAAGAAAAACTCAGTGTCTCCCTCAGCCGTGTTAGGGTTTTTTCGACTTCCCTTTTGACTGTAGTTAATTTCGAATTGTAAATTAATTTTACTGCTAATATCAATGTCTGAATACAAACCCACTAAAATGCCCGCCTTGTTAAATCCACTATAGCTGTCCCCTGTTACTTGTGAAGCATTTATTCCGGCTAAAATACCGGCATTAAAACTTTGCCCATAACTGCTAGTAATGGTAAATGAAAAGAAAACAAAAGCAAAAAAGTAAAGCTGTTTCATTACAATAATAACGTCGTAAAAGCCTAAAAAGTTCGCTTAGGGTTTGTAAATATAGGCGGCATTTGCCTGCATTACTTCGTAGCCGTCATTTTTATAAATAAAAGCAATTGACTCCATGTCATTGGCTTTCCAATCTGCATCTACTCTTGTGATGTATTGAATAGAAATAGTTTCACCTTGAATTGCCTGCCCAATAGACTTACCCCATGTGCCGTTAACTACTTTTCGTAAAACGTGTCGGTGATCGTAGTTAGGAACTGCAACACCATTATCAAGTTGCCAATCGATAATGTGATCTTCTGCTAAATAAACTTGAAGATTATATTCTTCTGTTGTGTTTGTTAACCATTCTAGGTCTATTTGAACCCTAACCGCATTTTGGTTAGGACTGTAATGATTGTTTATTGTTAAACTAGCGATTGGAGACTCAGATTTTAGCGAGTTGATTTGACCCTCCCATGCTGCAGGTCCTGAAACTGAGCCATTGTCAAATCTGCTTACAGTTCCTCTAGGGAATGCTTTTCCCGGATTAAATTGATTTAGGTAATCTTCACTATGTCCTCCATCTACCCTGAAATCCGTTGTGTACTTACCACTTGAAGGATCTTGTGGTTCAGCAAAAGTTCCTGCGTGAATAGCAACAGGAATGAGGACTTCTTTAAAAATAGTATCCAGTCTAATTATTTCTCTTGTACCATCAGGGCAGAACGTACATTTCTGACCTGTAAATTCTTCCAGAAGAATAAAACGTTGATTACTATTATTGGGACTTGTTAAACTTTCCCAGTTATTATTATCAATAAAAGTGATAAGTTGAGTAGTGTTTCCAATTTCAAATTCCGTATCAATAATGTATTCTGTTCCTTGGTAAGGTATTGATTGACCAACATTAACCGGGTATGGGTCGTCCACTTTTTCGCAACCTAAAAAGAACAATTGCAAAGCTAATAACACGCTAATTGAAAGTAAGTTTTTAGTTCTCATTATTCATTAAATTTTAAAAACTACTTGTTACTGATAAATACAATCCACTTGAGGCAGGTACAACTCTACAAACACCACCTACACAAAAAATACCTGTCTTTGTCTGCCATAACTTAATGTAATTCTGCTGCCTTTATTGTTGTATCCCATGGATAAATTATAATAGTGTTTGTTTTTCCTTTTCGGAGTTTCCGTAATTGTATTGATCTTGAATTGCAATAAACCAATGTGGTGCATAAGTATATTCTACAAGTAAAGTTGCCCAATCACCTTGATCTTGCTCAGTTGAAAGGTGTTGAAACTCTCCTCTTAAGGCATTTCTCATATCTAAACGATACGTAATATCTGCAATAGCAATGTCAGCATAAACCGTTGGAGCACCTGGTTTCCCTTCGATGATATCTTGGTTGTAAACTAAATTTGCATAGGTGAATATTCCCTTTACTTTTGAAGAAAAGCGTTTGGTTAATTGAACATTAAAATCCTTAAAATAAACTTCTCCCACACTAAAGTAACTTGACTTATAACCTTGACGGAAAGTAAATTCATCATTTAAGTGGGTAGTGTCTATATTGTTGGCTGTAGAATAATTGACCTGAATGTCCATCCCTCGATCACCTCCTAAAATTGTTCCTTTATCAAATTTGTAAATTAAATCTGCTTGAAATGCAACTTCCCCATTTAGCTGAGTAGCATAAGGGTAAAGTGTTGCCAACAAATTATAAGTATGTTGCTTGGTAAGTGCAGGCATGTAATTGATTAGTAAGTTCTGTTCACCTTCTGTTCTATCAGAACGAAAACTCATATTGTCGTTTCGTTTAGCGGAAACAAGTATTCCCAAGCCTTTTTGAGAATACGTACCTTGTAGTAATAATGCTTCTCCAGGTTTGTATATAAATTCATTATCGGCAGAAGGGTCGTTCACTTTATAGGCGTATTCTGCATAAAAATTAAATCGACCTCTTGTAATGCTTGCCCTACCTCCGAATGTAGCAACATTTTCCGGTAACACAAACTGAGAGTTTCGGTCGGCTTGATATTTACTAACAGCACTACCCCCTAATAAAATCCGAGTTTTGCTACCCTCAAAAAAATCTGAAAAAGTTTCGTTTAAGTTGATATCGGCATCAAAGCCCCTTACAATTCCTTCTCCATAATCAAAGAATATTCGTTGCCTGCCTGTAAGTGCCGTTAGCCGAATGCCATCATAAACCTTATACTTTAAACGAACTCCATCTAAGGCATTGTCGTATCCTAAACCTCTTTCTTCATAGGTTCTTAACACTAGACCTGTTCCAAATTGCTCATAAAAGTTTCCCACTGTTATGGATAGATCGTCTTTTTGATAAGAAGCAAAGCGATACATAATTCCATTTCCTTGATATCCTTCAGGGTAACCAAGCAAGGGTGGAAGGTAGCTTTCATATCGCATTCCGGCAGAAAAACCTCCATTGCTATAAATTAAATTAAGAAAACTGTTGGAGCGAATTCTTTCCGGGACTTCCTCTGCTCCTATAATGGTGTCTTCTCTGTAAAACTGACTTTCAAACTGAAAGTTTCCTTTTATTTGCCCACGGCTCATCATTTCTTCGAACTGCTGTGCATTCGCATTTATAGAGGTGATAAATAGAATAAACAGCAATGTCCAAAAGTGACACTTTTTACTCATAAGGCGGTGAATTAGAAATTTAGTTTAATCAATTTTCTCTCCTTCAGAGAGTTTTTTTACAAGTTCAAAAAGTTCGTACTCATCGCCTTCTACATAAGAATTGTGTTGCCAAACTATGTTTCCTTCTCCGTCAACTAAAAAAGTGTGTGGGACATTATTTACTCCCATGGCTCTTTTAAAATCGCCATTCGGATCAATATAAACATCATACTCCCAGCCTTTCCCATTAACATAAGGAGCTACTTTTGCCATATTACGAGCATCATCAATTGACATTGCCACCAGTTTTACACCGGTTTCTTCTTGCCACATTTCGTACATTTCTGCAATATTATTTAACTCTCTTTTGCATGGGCTACACCAAGTTGCCCAAAAATTAATAATAATGGGCTTGCCGTCATTCTTAATGTCAGCCGTATTAAATGATGTGCCATCTAACTTATTTACATCGGCAGATGGAATTTTATCTGCTTGTTGAGCAATTGAAGTGGCTGTAATAAAGCAGAGTATTGCTGTGAAAAATAAGCTTTTCATACGTTTAAAAAGGTTTAATAAATTTTAAGAGCGATAAAGTTACCAATAAAGCAGACTATAATTAAACTTAACACCTTTATATTTCTTTTTAATTAAAAGATATTCCCTAACTTTGTTTGTTAAAATTCAATACTGTATATAGAGCAGTAAAAATTCTTATATATGAAGAAAGCTATACTATTTTTATTTACTATCGGTTTTTCTACTTTTTTAATAGCTCAGGTGTCATTATATAATGATAACGCCGAAATTATAGAGGGTGATACAATTACTTTTACTCATGCGGTTGATACCGTTAACCCATTTCCATTTTTTGAGCACAAAAACTTTGTGAATGTGGTTAATGAAACTAGTGGTAATATAACTGTTAAAGTTAGAAGAGAAGAAGTGTCAATAATTCAAGGAACTGAAGATTATTTTTGTTGGAATGTTTGTTACAATGCCGTTCCAGCTGGAAGTAGGCCAACTTGGGATTCACCCGATGTAGTAGATTTTGCACCTGGGGATACCGCTACAGGAGATAATGATTTATCAGTTTATATTGTTGCTAATAACAAAAGGAGTGAAGCTTTGTATAAATATACTTTTGTTGATACCAATGACTTATTTGGAGCAAATAATCGTTCAATTTATATTAAATACATTCTAACCTACACTACTTCTATCGATGAAAAGAAAACGCAGCAACTTTCTTTTAATTTGTATCCTAACCCAACAAACAACTTTGTTAATTTGGAGTTTGATAAATCTTTAAATCAAAACTTAAGTATTGAAGTAAAAGATATTTTAGGAAAGCAAATAGAAACCATTGCGGTTACTTCTTCAGCTCAAAAAATGCAGTTGGATTTGTCTTCTTATTCAAAAGGAATTTACTTCGTAAGTGTGTTGGATAATCAACAAATTTTAAAAACCAAGAAACTGATTGTTAAATAAGAATTTAACTAATTAAATAAAAAAAAGGAGTCAAAAGGCTCCTTTTTTTTTATGCCAACTTTTTTAATTCCCCTAGTAAATTGGGCATAGCTACACCTGCTTTATCCTGTATGAGCTTCCACTTTTTTGGGATCAAGATCAAAAGTTGTGTGTGAATTAAAATAAGATTCGGATTTTCGCATGAAAAAAGAAAGTTGGAAATATCCAAAGAGCTATTAAGTTT
>MDTG01190410.1_pt1 | contig 42286 bp, 47 predicted proteins | sample 811421 | NCBI WGS metagenome assembly MDTG01 (sample SAMN05326645, study PRJNA326480) | marine metagenome | isolation source: seawater | place: Pacific Ocean: South East | collected 2011 | reverse complement strand
TCTTGTATTCTTTCTTTTTACTAATGTTGGAATTTTATAGTTTATAAAAGCTATATTTTTTGATATATTTTTTTTATAAAAAAAATTATTTGTAAAAGTAGTTGCCATTATATATACCTATTAGATTTTATCATGTGCAATTTTTTTATTTTCCTCTATTTTTTCCCATGTTTCCTTACGTTCATCTTTTTTTATATTTTTATATTCTCCTACTTGAATAATTTCATCATATAATTCATCATATTCTTTTCCAGACAATCTATCTAATTTTTTTAATTTTGCAAGTATTGTAGTTTCATCCAAATATAAATCTTGTGATACAAAATCCATAATTTTATTATTTTTTTCCATTTCACTTATGATTTCTTTATGTGAATCATAACTCATTGTTGTTACTTTCTTTTTTGATAAACATAATAAGAATTTCATAGGACCAAGACTATCAATTACGCGGTTCATAATAATTTGATTTTCACTACATAATCTTTCTACACAATAATCAGTTAATTTTTGACTAACTCTATATTGTTTATGATACCATAACACACTATGAGCCAAATATAAATTAGAAAATATATCTGCCATATCAGCTGATAAAAATTGTTCAGATTTTAAGGCTCCTCCTTTTAACGCTACAAAATTTGCCAAATTTGCAAAATGTAAAGTTTGTTTTTCTAATTGAGAACTAGCTTCGTAATTTACTAATGATTTAAAATATAACCCCAAAGAATGATTTACTATATTTTTAAAACTGGATTTAAAATTTTCCAAATTATCATTTAAAATACTATCTAATACTGGATAAATATAAGGATGACTTTTATTTAATCCTTGACCAAAAATAATTAAATTACGAGTTAATGTGTTGCTACCTTCTACTGTAATGCCAATTGGAGCACTTCTATAATATTTTTCCATAAAATTATTTTCACCTAAGCAAATAGAACTTCCAGCATGAATATCCATACCATCATTTAAAACATCACGAGCACGGTCAGTAGTTTGTTGCTTCATTATAGCTGATATTACTGCTGGTTTCTCTCCATTATCTAATAATCTATTTGTTAATTCAACAGAACATTGTATTAACCAAGTATTATACATCATATTTACTAATTTTGATTGAACACCTTCCATTTTAACTAATGGAATTTTGAACTGTTTTCTATGCTTTGCGTAATGATACACACCATATAATGATGCTTTTGAACTTGCATTAGCAGTTGCTGGTAAACAAACTCCACGTCCTGCAGCTAAACATTCCATTAACATTTTCCATCCATTACCTGCATTTTTCTCTCCACCAATAATATTTTCAATTGGTATTTTCAAACTACCTTTTAATGTTCCATTAGGAAATCCAGCATTTAATGGATTATGATGAGTTTCTTGCTTTAAACCAGAGAGATTATTTTCAATTAATGCAACGGTTACACCTTCTTTACCACCTTTATCTAACAAATCATAGGGGTCATTTAAACGGAATGCAAGACCAACCAAATTTGCTACAGGTCCCAATGTAATATAACGTTTATTTATAACAACATTAATACATGTTTTACTATTTTCATCAATTACTACTTCTCCTTCATCAATACTTCCAGTAGCATCGGAACCATTATTAGGTCCTGTTAAACCAAAGCAAGGAATATAATCACCATTTGCTAATTTTGGTAAATATTTTTGCTTTTGTTCTTCTGTTCCATAACTTAATAAAAGTTCACCAGGTCCCAATGAATTTGGAACCATTGTTATTACTCCCAACGCTGGATTATGAGAAGCTATTTTTGTTAATATTGATGATAATTCTGAAACAGATAATTTAATTCCACCATATTTTTCATCAATTAAAAAAGACAAAAATTTATTTTTACCAATATACTCTAATATTTCATGACTCTGGTCTGATGGATATACTTTTTCAACATCACCATATTTTTTTAACAATTTTTCTACATTTTCATTATTAAATTTTCGTTCTACTAAATTCGTTTTAATATTAGATGTATCCACTTTTCCTAAAAAAATATCTTTATCAATACATGTTGTTCCACTTCTAAGCGCAATAAGCTCAGTGTCAGAAATTTTGGGTATTATTTTTTTTACTTGATTGAAAATTCGCAACATCATTATGTAATATAGAGAGATTTATTTTTATATTTTTATTTGAAAAATATATTAATGTAATAGTATAAAGATTTTATATCATTTTATATAATATGCCCGAATATGCTGTGTATAATAATAAATTAATACATATTGAAGAAATATATAAAAATAATATTAATAAAAATAATAATTTTATATGCGCATGTTGTAATATTGGTTTAAAAATAAAAGAATGTCGAAATGGAGAGAAGTTTAAAAAATCTCATTTCTTTCATCCAAATACATTGAAGGGAACATCAATTGCATGTGAAGAATATAAAATAAAAAAAAACAAAGGTGAATGGCATGTTATGATGTCTAATGTGATAAATTTATTTTCAAGCGAAATAGTTAGAGAAGAAGAAAACAATAAACATGTATTAGATGGTTACGATGTAGAAAATGAATTAGGAATTGAATTTCAAAATTCAAAAATAGATACACAAGATATAATAAGTAGAGAGAAACTTACAAATATAGACTGGATATTTAATGTTAGAGAACAATATATAAGAAAAGTAAAATTTGGATTTCAAAATATGATAATATGTGAAATTCCTCATGAAAACTGGGAAAATGCTGTAAAAGTATGTAATAATAATGTTTTTTTATTTACTGGTAAAAAAGAATATATATGGCTAACAGATACGGATTCTTATAGAATAGAAGTAGAAGGTAAATTACGTAATGTATGGATATGTGAATATTGTTCTTTACAAGATGTACTAGAAAATACATGTTTAAATAATATTATTTCTCAAGAGGGAAGAGAAAAATTGAAAAGTTTTCAAGATGAAATAGAAACAGTGGATATAATATATGGACGCTGTAAAAAATCAATGTATTTATTAGATGATATACATCGTCATTATATAAAAAATTATAAATTTCAAAAGAATGAAACAATTGCAATTAAGTCAGTAGCTGGAAGTGGAAAAACAACTACATTATTGGATATTGCAAATAATAATAGTTCCAAAAAAATACTTTACTTAGCTTTTAATAAAAGTTTAATAGAAGAAATTGGAGAGAAAGTGAAAAAACAACAAATAAAAAATTTATATCCTAAAACATTTGATTCAATGATTTATTATGCATTTATTCACGCAACTGGTAATCCCCCAAAGCAAATTATAGAATTAAAACCACATAATGTACATCAATATATACCTTGGTTAAATAATAAACCATTTTCTTTAAAAAAGAAGGTGATTAATGATTTTTTAAGATTTTGTAGACAAGATGAATATAGTTGTATTAAAACTTATTGTAAAGAAAAATATGGTTCAGAAAAACCACTAGTTGAAAAATTATGGTATAAATCACTAAGTAAAGAATTATTAACATTTGAAACGATGCGTAAAACATGTCAAATACAGTCATGGTGTAGAAAATATTTAAATAAAACATATGATATGATTTTAATTGATGAGGCACAAGACTTTGACCCCATTATGATGTCGATATTACAAAATGATACAACTATTCCAAAAGTATATGTAGGTGATCCGTTACAAAGTGTATATAAATGGCGTGGTTCTATAAATGCCTTTAAAAGAATGCCTGAAGAATCATTAATTGTTGAATTTTACTCAACATTTCGTATTGGTAATCCGGCATGCGATGAAATAAGTAAAAAATTCAAAGATTGTTGGATGATTTCAAAATCAAAAAATAATACACAATTTGTATCTAATTTTAAAGAAATAGAAGATTATGTTTATTTATTCCGTTCTTGGCGTTGCTTATTACAAAGTGCTGAATTTATACAAAATGTATGGATTTATAATTTTGAAACAAAGATTCAACAAATTGAAAAATTGTATTATCATATTCAAACATTTCCTTTAACAGACGAAGAAAAAGATAATTATGAAGATGACTTACCTAATTTTTTGTTACAATTAGAAGAATTTGAACTTCATAATATGATTAAAAATATAAAAAATAATTTAGTAAATAAAGAAGATGCAAATGTTTACATGTATACAGTTCATAGCTATAAAGGATTAGAATATGACCATATTCGAATAGGATATGATATTGATGAAAGTGAGTATTGTTTATATTATGTAGCTTTAACGAGGGGAAAAAAATTAATTTGTTATTAATATATATGGCTGTAAAATATGGAATTAAAAATGGGAAAATAATTAAAATTTATCCACATAAAATTTCTAAAAAGATAGGAAAACATAATCATTATGTGCTATGGAAAACTACACGTAAAAATTTACCTAGAAAAACATATCACGGTAAATTTTATAATTCTAAAAAAAATGCTGAAAAAAGGATAAAAAAAACATTGAAAAATAAAAGCGTAAAAAAAACAAAAAAATATCTTCAAAAAGGAGGAAGATGGTATGATACAACAAGTCCTGAACAAGTAAGTAATACAAAAATTACACCTTTAGGATATTCTGCAATTCGTGAAATAGCATTTGCCAAAAAATATATTTTTAATCCACCTGTGCAAGGAAAATAATATAGTTGTATATTATATGTTATTAAGATTTTATAAAACGAATAAAGATGGAAAGGTTTTAGGTAAGTTTTATGAAATACATAGAAAAAAAGATAATAAAGTTTATATTCATTATGGTCCAGAACCCATTGGAACGTGGTCATTACCAATTGGAAAATTAGAAGTTTATATATTTAATAATAGTGAAAATGCTAAAAAATTTATGGAAAGAAAAATCAATGAAAAATTAAAGAAAAGCTATAAAGTTGAAGAAATTAATGGTAAAAAAAGTAGAGAATCACAAATATTTAAATGGATGTTAAAAAATGCCAAGCCTATTGTAAAAAATAAGACAGTAAAGAAAAAGAAAACAAATAAGAATAAAACTAGAAAAGGAGGAACATTACGATTTAATCGAATTGTAAAATATGAAAACGACTTGCCTCCAAGTAGAGTAAATAAATAATTAAATTATTAATTTCTTATAATAATATTTAATAAAAATTATATTTGCAATATGTAATATGTTTTTTAAAAATATTTATACATTCGAAAATGTGGACCCAATAATAAAAATTTATTGCAAAAAAAGGCAGAGAATTTGGTTTAAAAAAATAAGTGACAATAGTAAATTTATTAAAAATTCAGATACTTATATAATTTATACCAAAGATAATAAAGAAAAAATAATATCTTGCTTTGATTATTTTGGTCCAGATTTATTAAACATACCATGTGATAGTATCGAATGTGCAAGTAAAATGAGATTTAATTACAATGAAACAGAATTTTATTTTTATATTAGAGGACATATACGTAATTCATTTGAAACAGATAGATTAAAAAACTTTGTAACTTTACTAAAAATATATTTTCCTAACATAATATTTATTTTTCAGACATGGAAAAAAAAACAATGTAAGAATAATGAAAGTTGGAGAAATATTGATGAAAATGATAATATTGTTACAAAATCAACGATTAATAATTATTTTAGAGATGCGAATATAACAAAAAATTGTATAATTATTGATGATAAAACAATTAAATTAGTAGGTTCCACTAATGGAAATATTTGTTTGTCTAAAGCACCTAAAATAGGATGGAAAAACATGTGGTATGGTATTTATAAAGGACTCGAGAATTTAGATAATATTATTGATGATAAGATTTTAGTTTCTTTCCGATATGATTATTTTGATATTATACAATCAAAAAATATAAATGAAACTAATATAATAAAATTTATTGAAAATAATTTAAATAATAATAATATAAATTTTATACAATATAATACTTGTGGGACTGATAATTGTTATATGGGTAATTTTAAAAAAATGAAAGCTTTAATAGAAAGATTTCATTTTAAAATGGATGAAATTTTAAATGCAAATAAAAAAATATATTTTCAAGAGTTTTTAGTTAATATTATAGCAAAGCAAATTGAAAATTAATAATTATATAATTTCTATAGTTCATAAATATAGAGATTATAAATTTATTTATTATTTTAATGTTTTTAAACTAGTATTAGGCTTTGTGAAATCAAGCATACTTCTAAATATTGCTTCTTCAATATCATCTTCTTCCTGTTTTTTTAAATTTGTATTGTTTGATTTTATTGTTATTGGGCTTTTTTTTCTACGAGATTGTGTCTTTTTACTTTTTTTTGTATTTGACATAGTTTTTAATTTTTTACTTGTAGGAGACTTTTTACTTCCAGGAGACTTTTTACTTTCAGGTGATTTTCGTTTTGTTTTACTTTTCTTTGATTTTTTTCGTGTTGATGATTTTGTATTTAATGTCATGGATACATTAGAGGAACTTCTTTTCAATTTCATTCCTTCAAAATGTCCATAAGAAGAAGTTATTTTCAATTTCAAAAATAAAGGACCTTCATACGATGCATCACACGATATTTTATTTTTTTTAAATATAGTACCTGGTTTACGAATATCTAATTGTAAGTATTTATTATAATTTGGATTATATGCTCCATTAATTTTTCTATTTGTAATTCGTGAATAAACAATAATTGGTCTCTGCAATATTTCCGCCAATAATGCAACATCTGTTAAACTGCCCCATACATAATCATGACATATAGAAATATCATGTTGTCTACCATCATCATCTATAAAATCATCAGATAAAGATAAAATATCATAATATTCTTTGTTTTCTAGTTTCATTTTTTTCCATGAATTACATACTTTATTTCTCAATTCTTTATGACCATATCTATCATCTAATTGTTCAATCGCTAAAAATAAACAATCACCGTTTCCAGAATTTTCAAATACATTATATTTTTCACTTAATTCTTTTTCAGAAATAATTTCGTTCATATATATTATAATCTTTTTAATATTGTATCTAAATAATTTTTATTTTTTTTTGTATCATCATATCCTGTTTGAAATGTTTCTGTAAAATTGTAATCACTAATATTAAATGTATTTAAATCAAAATCACTCGATAATTTATCATTCCACATATTATATGTAATAAATAATGTTTCATTTTTTTTAATGTATGGATTCAAAGAAAACCCACCATCAAATGTGTAAAAATTTTTGTAAATATTAAAAAAACCACCTGTAATTAATGGAATATGAGAGCTAGCAATACAACAATCAATAGTATCTTCTAAGTTATCAAAATTATTAAAAATAGTATTATAAAATCGAAATTTTTCAAATATTGTAACTCCAATATACAATTTATCTAAATCAAAATCCTCAACACATACATTGCATAAAATATTTTTTTTAATATTATGTTGTATTTCTAATACTGATGTAATATTTGAATAATTAACATCAAGAACACATTTTCTAAAAACGTCCATATCTCCATTATAACACATAAATAAAGAATTCCATGCGCCAGCTGAAGCCCCTGAAAATACAAAATTACTTAAGTCATAATTCTCTTTAATATAGCTACATACTCCTAATAAATAAAAACCGTTTAATCCTGCCGGTGATATTTTTATTAATTGTTTATCTTCAATTGCTGTAAGATTGTAATTATTTCGTTCCTTCATATTATTTTTTATTCGATTTAAAATACGATTACCAAGATTATATTTTATTTGTTTGATGGTGTCTTTAGAAAGGATATTTCTATTAAATATAAATGATTGACTAAAATTAGCCAAATAAATATATAAAACAATAAATATAATTTTCATCATATTATATTTATTATATAAAATGTATTTGTTTATTCTCTTTATTTACCTAAATATGTTTTCCATAACATATAATTTGAATGCATTGGATTTATAAATTTAGTCAAGTAAATAAATACTATAAGTAAGACAATAATAATAACATAGTTTTTTTTATTATAAAGAGCGTAGGCTAAATAAAAAATTAATAAGTACATTATTATTTGTGATAAATTAAATATATTTTCTATAGTATGTTTACATTTCATTCCTTGGTCATAATCATCATGAATAAATTGATAAAATATACATCCTTTATTACCTGCTTTTTCAAAATAATATTCATTGAAATCGTATGTATTATAACTATCACAAATACTATTCATAACAAAATAAGGTGGTAAATAAATAATAGGTAAATAAGTATGACATTTGAAAGAATAAAATGGTTTAAAATTCATTTCTTGATTTGGAATCATTAACCACTCATTTTTTTCATATAAATGATTAATTGATTTAATTATATTTTCATTTTTTGTACACTTTAAGTATGCACCACCTCTTGCTGGTCTTAAACTAACTTCAATAATTATATTTTTTCTATATTGAACATTGACTATACCTGAATAATTTTTCATGTAGGTTAACACAAATTTTTCAATATTTTTTGGAGGTTTATTATTATTATCAATGTTCTTCCATACTTCAACAAATTCAATTTGTGTTTCTGAATATACATAAGTAACTTGATACATGATTTTACCTTTCCATAAAATAAAATCAGTCATTTGTTCACCACCATCAATAAATTCAGACCATATAATATCCTTTTCTCCTCTATGTTTTTCTAATTCACTATATGAATTTATTTTATAACATCCAGCACTTCTTGATGTTTTTGTACCCCATCTTGGTTTTATAAAAATAGGAAATTGGTCAGCATTTCTTTTTTTTAATAAATCTTCTAATTTACCTGATTTTAACCCTTGATTATTTGCTACCCATAATTTATCATAAACGTAATCATATTCTTTATTTAATTTTGCCGCTTGACCATCAAAAATAGGAACTTTATCTGAAAATAAAATATTATTTGGATTATCATATGGATTTTTTATATTTAACATTTCGCACCATTTTAAATCGTATCTTAAAAGAGACTTATAAAAATTTGAAATATTATCATTTAGTTCATTTTTAAATTCTTCATTATTAACATCATTATTAGAACTCATAGTATATAGTTAGAAAATAATACATAATAATTACATTTATTATGTATTAAAAAACATTAAATACGTGTAAGAATATTAATATATAAAAACAATAATAACACGCTTAATTTGAGTAGGCTAAACCACCCATACCACTCATGACACGTAATACATTGTAGTTAGTAGCATATACACGAACTTTAGCTGTTGCTGTACCAGCAACTGTAGCATTGGAAAGAACAAGTTGTAATGTTGCGTTATCAATACGTGAGAAATTGCAACTTCCTGATGGTTGATGTTCTTCTGGGCGAAGAGCAAATGAGTATACGTTAATACCTGTATCAGGAGAACGTGTGTGGTGTTGCCATGGTTGTACTTGGTCAAAGTATGTACCTTCACGTTCAGAGAAACGATCTTGGCCATTAAGTTGTAATTTAGCTACAACTGTAGGGTTAAGACCCCAACAGTGCATATCTAAAGCTGTTTCAGCAAGTACGAATGTTCCTGCATCAGAAACACCAGATTCTGTTACTTCAACACCATTTTCTTTTGCAGTTACATCACCTGCAATAGCATCTTGGAACATACCAGAAGCTTTGTTTTCACCTACTAATTCAATAACACCTTCTTGTCCTTTTGTTGCGGATTCACCACCAAATGCATGTACTGCATTAGGAAGAGCATCAACTGCATCAGTGTAGTTGAAAGGTTGAGCACCTAATACTTTGTATAAAAGTTCACCACCTTGGTAAGATGCACAGTAATCTACGTTAGCATCAGGTTGTACAACCCAGATAAGTTCTTTACAAGGGTGATTGAAATTTAATTTGATTTTGTTAGATGATGAACCTACTGATTCATCACCAGTGAATTGAAGTTGTTCAATCAAGTATTCGTGAGGGTTTTGTGCCATTCTTCTACGTTCATCAGTATCTAAGAAAATGTAATCAACATATAATGAAGCAGCAATTAAAGATTGGTTGTATGCTGTTGTAGATTGTTGGTTTGCAGAGTCAGCATCTAATGAGTTCATTGCCCATAAACATTCATCAATAGGACGAATATCTAAGTTAATTTTTACTTCATGGTATTGAAGAGCAATAAGAGGAAGGGCAAGACCAGGATTACGGCAGTACCAAAATTGAAGAGGAATGTAAAGTGTTGTTTCAGGAAGAGCATTACGAGGAGCACATACATTTACTGGGGCATCGCCACCACAAGGACCATTTACATCAGCGAATGAAGGATCTGTGATGTATGTTAATTGTGTTGTGTTACCAACCATTTTTGCGTATCCACGTGCTTGTTCAGCAGATTGTGTTAATTGAGTCCAGATTTGCATCCAGTCACCATATTGACGGTCAATTCTTTGTCCACCAATTTCTACTTCAACTTGAGAAATAAGTTGGTGTCCAGGGAAATCTAACCAACGTGCATAACATTTGTGTGCTCCGTTTGATTCGGCACCCATTTGTTGGTTAATTTCAGGAAGTGTTACTTGTAAGTATGTTCTGTAAGCAAGATCACCATTACGGCTAATTGTACATGTTACACGACGACCAAAATCTGCTTGACCGTTAAATGTTTGTTCGATTGATTCCATTGCGAAGTTAGTATATCTACGGTATGTTACTTTCCAGAATGTAATTTGAGGATTACCTGTAAGGTAAACATCTTGAGCACCATAAGCTACGAGTTGCAAAAGTCCGCCACCCATTTTATAATATTGCTAAAGATAAAAATTTTTTAATTTTTATTTTAATTCATAAAAAAAGCTTAACATCATATTAATTTTTTTTTTATAATTATCAAAGCATATACAAAGTTACTTTTTAATTTATTGAATTATTATATTTTATAATAAATTTTTTTAAAAACTCTTCTGAAACATATTTTTTTTTATTTTCGTGTTTCTTTCTAAAAATATACATTTTATCTCTTTTTTGTACGCTCCATCCGTCTTGAATTGCATTGTATATAAATCTAATTTTAAGTTGTTCTTTTTCATTTAAATTTTCCATTAAGTTTTAATAATATTTTATTTATTTATTTTAAACTATTATTGTTTGTAAGGATATAAAAAAAATATTTTAAGTAAATTATGCCAAGTTTTAAACCTAAAGTTGCTAAAAAAATAAATGTAAATTCAAAATCAATTGTTACTTTGGATAAAAAACATCAAGAGTATTGTGATAGTTTTAATAATAACGAGCAAATTGAAATTCCTAAATTAGAAGAAAAAAAAAAGGAATTAATAAATAATTTAAAAGTCTGTAAAAATATTGAAGAACAAATGGATTTAAAAGATGAAATATTACAAATAAAACACCAAATTAAAAAATTAAAACATGATAAAAAAAATTATTATTTAGATAACTCCAAATTCATATTTGATTATTTTGAAGATAAAAAGGATATTAATAAAGGTAATGTAAAAGTAAAAACACTTGATTCATTTTTTAATATTAATAAAAATAAAGAAAAAGATGAAAAGCAAGTAAATATTGTAAATAGTTATTTATCAAATATAGACGATAATTTTATTGATTTATCAAATTACACGAGTAATGAAGAAATATGCAAAAATTGCGGAGAAGGTGAGTTAATACCAATTGATGATGAAGGATTATTAGTATGTAATAAATGTTTTATACAAATACCATTCTTAATTGAAAATGAAAAACCATCTTATAAAGAACCTCCTAAAGAAGTATGTTTTTATGCTTATAAAAGAATAAATCATTTTAGAGAAATATTGGCACAATTTCAAGCAAAAGAAAGTACACAAATTCCTGAAAAAGTAATAGAAGATATTAAAAATCAAATCAAAAAAGAACGCATTGAATTAAAACAAATAACAAATTCTAAAGCAAAGGAAATTTTGAAAAAATTAGGATATAATAAATATTATGAACATATTCCATTTATAAAAGACATGATTGGTATTAAACCACCTATTATGACACCAGAACTAGAAGATACTTTATGTAATTTATTCATAGAAATACAGGCTCCTTATGCTAAGTTTTGTCCCGATGACCGTGTTAATTTCTTAAATTACTATTATACTGTATATAAATTATGTGAGTTATTAGACCAAAAGCAGTTTTTACCATATTTTCCAATGTTAAAAGACCGTGAAAAAAGAATAGAACAAGATGTGATTTGGAAAAAGATATGCAATGAATTAGACTGGGAATTTATTCCAACAATATAGATTTTTTAAATATTTATTTGTTCTTCAACATTAATAGTTCGCAATTCTTGATTTGAATCAGTACAACAACATATAATTTTGCAACATGTATGAAAAGATGCTTGACAACATTTTTCACACACAACAAATGCAAATATACATGGAAAACATATATACATACATGGGTCTACTGAAAATTTTGGATAGCTTATATATGAATTATCTTCTGGTTCGTTCATTTTATATTTATTAAAATAAAAGTAAATATAAAAATCAATTTTATATGAAATTAAAAAAATTACCTATCGAAATAGTTGAAAAAATTTATAGTTATGTGTATAATAATAAATTATCTTATAAAAAAATAATCCGTTGTATTCTATTTTTGAGATATAAATATGATTTTGATTTATATTTTAAAAAAACAGATTTAGAATTCTCAAGTTATATTTTAAATAACAAAATATTTAATTAAAAACAAAAACATTTTCTATGGTTATATTTTTTTTAAATGTACAAACGCTTTTGGTATGCCATCATAATAACTATAATCTTTATCAGAAAAAATATATCAATTCTTAAAAAGATTTTAAATCATTTTCAATATCTTTTATGAGTATTCTTCTTTTAATTGACATTTTAGGTGTCAAATATTTAGAGAAATCGTCTATTTCTATTACGTGTTTAATCTGTAAATATTTATCTAATTTTTCATTTAAATATTTTAATTTTTTCTGATTAAATGGTTTTTCAACAATAAGTACATTTGTATCCAAATTTTCGCCATATATGATAAAACTAGTTGATATATATTTTTTTAATTTATTTTCAATGTGAGCCACATTGACAAATTTACCATTACTCATTTTATAATTTTCACTTATTCTTCCATCGTAAAATAAAAAGTTATCTTTTAAATATCCTGCGTCTCCTGTTTTATAATATGTTTTATTATTTCTATTTACTAATACTTCATTTGTTTTTTCAATATCATTCCAATACCCTTTCATTACATTTGGACCACTTACTTGAATTTCACCATTTACGATTTCGACTTCTATATCATCTAATATTTTTCCAATACTAGTTATATCTCTCGGACTTGTATGATGATTTACACATACCATAGGTGATGTTTCTGTCGCACCATAGCCTTCACATAATTTAATATTATTATTAATATAAAATTGTTTAGTTGAATTATCTAATTTTGAACCACCAATAAAAATATACTTTATATTGTTACCTAATACGTAATTTAATAAGTAGGGTAAAGCATATTTAATAACTGGTTTATCAAATTTTACTAATTTTTGTTTTATTAGTTCAAGCACTTTTGGGACTATATATAAAACATCTGGATTTATTTCTCTCAATTCATTTACAAATGTTGTTTTATCTGTAGCTAAAGCAATACAGTTATTTTTATGTAAATTATAGTATAATTCAGTAGTCAAACTATAAATATGTGCCCATGGAAGAATATTTAAACTTGTTGTTTGATATGTTATATCACCAAATCTTTTTTCAATTGTATCTATATTACTCAAAATATTATTATGAGTTAACATAACACCTTTTGGTTTACCCGTTGTACCAGACGTATAAATAAGTGTTGATAAATCATCTTTTTCTGTGTCGTTTATAATTTTTAAATGGTTATCATCTGATAATGTATTTGAATCATTTAAAATATTGTAAGTATTTTTATAATCAATACCATTGGATAATGTGATTTTAGGTTCACAATTATCAATTATATATTGACAATATTGTTTACTTTGGTCAGCGTACATAGGAACCCATACTGCTCCCAATGACTGGCTTGCTAAATTCCAATATAACCATTGAGGTGAATTTTTTCCTTGATATGCTATTCTGTCTCCTTTCTTAATATTTAATTCTTGAAGTGTTTTCGTTGCACCATTTATATTTTTTATAATATCATCATTGGATATCCAATTCCACGTTTTATCTTTTTTATAACCTATGGCTTTTTTATTAGAATGCTTAAAAAAATTAACTAATAAATTAGTTGATTTCATATATATAATTTATATAAATTATTACGTTTAAATTATTGTCTGTACTAATAAAATTTAATTTATATTGATTTTAACATTATCATTAATTAAATTAGCTTCTCCATTTATTTCCCATTTTACTTGAATTGCTTTAATTTCAACTCCATTATGATAAGCACTAGTTACAGCTTCTTTATATATTGGATCAATATTTGATGGTTGAAATGAAGATACATCATCGCGTTGTATTACAAAACATAATATAGTTCTAATATTTCTCTCTTGTTTAATTGATTGTAATTCTTGAATATGTTTTAAAGCACGTGGACTAACTGTATCTTTTACTTTCTTACGATATCCATCAGGAAAATAAGCTATTTTATTATTGAAATCATATCCAGATAAATCTAATTTTTTTTTATCTTTATCTAGCATATCAACATAGTCAGCCAAGGGAACATTTTTTACTTCTAAAATAGAATTATTATTGTTTTCATCAATTCCGCAAAAATCAAATCGCGAATTTAAAAATGTTTTTTCTCTCTGGAATTCTTTTACATTCTTTAACCAGGATAACTTATTCTGTTCTAAAGAACAATTTACAAAGTTTTCTGCAAACTTTGGATCAACACCAATTAATTGAGAGATATTTCGTTCAACATTATTTGCAATAATAATTTTATAATCACATACATTTTTTTTACTTTCAACTTTTATCATATATACATAAGCATCTTTATCACATAGCCCACAACAACCAAGTGATGCGGTATGTGCTAATGTTAATGTACCATTTTCTAATAATACATCAGCTACGTATGGTGTTTTACATCGCATAGATGGACGTTTAATAATTTTTCCTCTAAAAAGTTCTCCTGAATTTAACAACATATTTCATTAATACATAATAATAAATATGTTATGATTTTCAATTTTTATATAAATTATTTTTGAAAATTTGGTTGAACTAAATATACTAAAAATAAAGATATAACTATAAAAATAAATAGTATACTTGATGAATGCCATAAAGAAATATCATTTGTTTGCATCATTTGGTAAAAAAATATTAAACTACCAATTAAATAAAAATAAACACCGTAATTATTTGTAGAAAAAAAACCAGTTGGTTTTATGCCTCGAATTTTTGCCATATTTATGTATTAAATAAATATTTTTTTACTTTATTAGAGTCCAATTCTCGGGAATCCAACAAGGTTGGCACCAATACCAAATCCAGCACCAGAACGTGCAGATACAGCCATGGTAGGAATATAAGTATCTAAAATACTGAATGTTGCAGCAGCAGTTAAAGCAATTAATGCTACTTCATCAATACTCATTTTTTGCTTAGGAATAGCAAAAGCAGCAATTGCAACCATTAAACCTTCTACTAAATATTTAATAGCGCGTTTCAATAATTCTCCTAAATCGATTGAATTCAACATATATATACTAAATAAATAGAAAAAAATATTGTAAATATTAAAACACTTAAATAAAATTTTATTATAAATGATATAATGAGTTTATCAAAAGAAGCAAAAACTTCTTCAAACTATGTTGATGTATTAGATGAAGACAAGCCTATTTCTGGACAAAAATTTGTATGTGTATCTTTTATTTCTCCTGAAAAAGTGCTAAAAAGTAAAGATTTATTTTTATTTAATGAATTTATAAAAACTTGGGATTTTTCTAAAACACTTGAAAAATATCAACATTTTTTTAATTTTTTATCTGTAAAATATAATTTGGAAGTTAGTACTTTAAATGAAGAATTTCAAGAATTTGTAAAAGATCAAAAAGAAAATTTACTAAATACAACTGTTGAAGACGATTATAAAAATTTTCTAGATGAAAATGAAGAAATATTAATTAATAAATTTAATATTGATAATAATTTTCAGACAAATACACGTGGAATTAAAATACGTGGTGTATATTCAACACAAGAAGAAGCAGAATCAAGATGTAAAATGTTACGTGAAATAGATCCAAATCATGACGTATTTGTTGGACCAGTTGGATTATGGATGCCTTGGGATCCTGAAGCATATAAAACTGGAAAAGTAGAATACTTAGAGCAAGAACTAAACGAACTAATGCATAATAAAATTGATAATGAGAAGGATGCAAAATTACAATTCGAAAAAAGAATTAAGGAAGCGAAAGAAAAAGCCATGGAAGAAAATAAAAAATTAGCTGAGGAAAATGATAATGTGTTAACACAAGTATTAAATGATGATGGAAAGCTAGTAAATGTTAGAGAAGTTGATTATGATGCAATTCCTGATGAGATGGCAATCACCGAAGTAAGTGAAGCTGAAAATCAAAAAAGACTAGAAGCATTAAATTTAAAAGAAGAACTTTTTGAAAAAGCAAATCTAGAATTAAATACTGTTAAAGATAAAAGTGATTAATAATAATATTTATTAAATTAATATATTAATAAATATTATGAGTATTGATTGTAAAAATGAAACATATAATTTAATTAAATTATTTCTATTTGATTTTTTAAGAGTACAATGGAAATGGATTGTGTTATTGTTAATTATAAATATAATTATATTTCCATCAATACAAATATTACAACCTAGAGTATTAACAAGTGCTATAAATAATATAATTAATTTACAAAAAAATGATGATATTCTTAATTTTTCTAAAAATTTTAAACAGAAAAATACTTTTTATTTTGTGTATATTTTTTTATTGTTATGGATATTAATAATAATAGGTCATACAGTAAAAAACTCAGTTGATCTAACTATTACTCCATATTTAGCAAGTCATACTAGAAAACTTATTATAAATAAGACTATCGAAAGATATAAAAATGATTTTAAAGACTTAAAAGTTGGAGAAATTATACAAAGAACGCAAAGTATTACAAAAATTATAATTGTATTCTGGAGTTTTATTGTACAAGATTTTTTACCAATGTTTTTATCAATGATTGTTGTTGTGTTGTATTTTTCTTTATTTGATATTAAATTATCATTTTTATTAACTTGTTGTATTTTTATACCATATTTTTTAATATTTTTGGCATTTTCTAATTATAAAGAATATAGTGACGTACGTGAACAGTCAATGGTTAATGCTTGGAATAAGACAACTGATAGTTTAAATAATCTTATGAATATTTATATTAATAATAATATTGATGATGAAAATAAAAAAATAAATAAAATTTTAGATGAAGAAGCGATTCATACATGTAATTTAAGAAATTACGAAAATTTATATTCTCATTTTCTACAATTTATTTCATTTTTATTTTTTTCGGGAGCAATATTTAGATTATTTCATTTGTTTAAAATTAAAAAAATATCAAAAACAATTATCATATCGTCTTTATTTATTTTAAATACATTCCTTTTTAACAATAATGAAATTATATGGAAATTAGAAAATTCAACTAATTGGTTTTTTGCATTAATGTCTTATAATACAAAATTTATAAATAATATAGTTCAGGTAGATAATAATAGAAATATAAAAAATAATATTACAAATGGTAATATAAAATTTGAAAATATTTCATTTAAATATAATAAAAATGATAGCAATTATTTATTTAAAGATTTATCTTTTAATATTGATTCAAATGAAAAAATTGCGGTAATAGGTAGATCAGGTTCAGGAAAATCAACATTAATGAAAATGCTTGTTGATTTACATAGACCTCAAAGAGGAAAAATAACTATTGATGGTGTAAATATAAAAGATATTGATACAGAATATTTACGTAGTAAAGTAATGTATGTAAATCAAAGAACCTTATTATTTAATAAAAGTGTATTACAGAATATAAAATATGGCAACGAAAATGTAAGTGATGACCAAATAATTAAATTAATTCAAAAATATAACTTACAAGATGTATACAAAGAATTACAAAATGGTCTTCAATCTAATTGTGGTGTAAATGGTAATAATTTATCACTTGGTATGCAAAAAACTACAATTATATTACGTTCTATATTAAATAATTCAAAAATAATTATAATGGATGAACCACTTGCTGGACTAGACCAATCTACAAGAATAAAAATTATTAAACTTATTATTACTGAATGTAAAAATAAAACACTTATTGTTATTACTCATGATAAAGAAATATTACCTTATATAAATAAAAAAATTAATTTACAAAATCTAAAAGCAGAATAAATCATATTATATAATTTATTTATAATATGATTATTAATATGGATATAATCCGTATTGATTCATTCCTAATATTCCATCTCCATCTTGCATTTTAATACGAATATAACCATTTTCACCCCATTTTTCACCCCATGAATTTTTAACAATCCAATATGGTATATCTCCTGTTGTGTCGTAACCTACAAGTAAAACTGCATGATTATTAGTTTTTGAACATTCGTTACAGTCGAATATACCTTCACCATAATATAAAAATTTCAAAGGGTCACCTGCTAATGCAATACAAACAGGATTATGAAAAAGTCCTTCTTTTAATGCTTGCGATGAATGTGATAATACATATTGATATCCTAAAAAATTAAAATCTTTGAAACTAGTTATATCGGTTTTACACTTATTAACTGTTCCTATATAAGGATAGTCACTTTCTAATGGAAGACCTCCATCCCATAATAAATCATCAAATGCTTTATGCATAAAACCTCCACTACAACCAAAGTTAGATGTTGAACAATCAACTAATTTTTGTTCAGAAAAATTTTTTAGTTTTCCTGTGTTCAAAGCATATTTTGATTCAAGTGCGCCAACAGCACTAAATGCCCAACAACTTCCACAACGTCCTTGATTTTTTACTGGAGTTACTGCATTATACTCTCTATAATCAATTTTACTTGGTATTTGTTTGTAGGGATTTAAATTTGGCGAAAAAAAAAAATTACTGTTACTATTTTTTAAGTCCGTTGTATTATTTTTATCAATCTTAAATGAAAATAAATTTTGTTTTAATTTTTGGGGGTCCTCATCGGTAAAATGATTAATACGAAGTGAAAAAGAATCGTTACTATTTTCATTATGGTTATTTATAAAATCAACATTTTTTTTATAATTTAAATAACCTTTTTCAAATTCAGATTCTCTATTATATTCTTTTTCATATGTATTAATAAATTTTTTGAAAGATAACATGTCTTTCTTATAGGGTATATTTAGTCTTTTACTAAACCCGTCTGCATTAATTATAAACCCAAAAATAAACAAAAAATAACAGAAATTCATATTATACCAAAATATTTTAATTAAAATTTCCTAAATAAATTAAATTTTAATTTAATGACTTCTTTATTATATCAAGTGATTCACTCATCTGATATTGATTTATTATTAATGGTGGACACATTCGTATAATAGAATTTTTGGTTATTGTTGTCAATAAACCATTTTTTCTTAATTGATTTACAGCTTTTTCCGCATCATGTTTATTGTAAAATTCAATTGCATTCAACAATCCTTTACCCCTTACGTTTTTTATAATGCCTTTTTGTACATATTCTTCCATTTCTTTACGAAATAGATTTCCCATAACACGAGCATTTTTAGTTAAATTTTCCTGTTTTATAATATTAACGGCATGTGGCGCAATAGCTGCGGCCAAAGGATTTCCACCAAATGTTGAACCATGACTACCTGGGTCTAATAAATCCATTATTTCATTATTAGCTAATACACAAGATATAGGCATCATACCACCTGATAATGCTTTTCCTAAAACAACTATATCAGGATTTACATGTGAACTAGCTAACATTTCACCTGTTCGTCCAATACCAGTTTGCACTTCATCACAAATTAAAAGTATATTGTATTTTTTACATAATTGTTTTACTTCAAATAAATAATTTTTATCAGGTATAATAACTCCTGCTTCACCTTGTATTGGTTCTATCATAAAAGCACAAATATATGGAGATTTTTGAAATAGAAATTCTATTTGTTCAATATTATTATAATTTATATTCATGAACCCACCTGTATATGGGCCAAAATTCTCATAGCATAAAGGGTCAGTAGATGATGAACATGCAGTTATTGTCCTTCCCCAAAAATTATTTTCAGCAACTACAATTGCCGCCATATTTTTCTTTATTTTTTTTGTTTTATAACCCCATAATCGTGCTAATTTAATTGCTGTTTCACATGCTTCTACTCCTGTATTCATTGGTAAACATTTATCGTATTTAAATTCATTATGCATAAATTGATAAAAATGCATCAAGTTTTCATTATGAAAAGCACGACTACATAAAGTAAGTTTCTGTGATTGTTCATTCATTACATTCACTAATCTTGGGTGACAATGTCCTTGATTTACACTACTATAAGAAGATAAATAATCATAATATTTATTATCATTTATATCATATAAATGTACACCACGACCTCTATTTATAATTACATTTAATGGTTTATAATTTTGTGCACCATGTAATTTATTTATTTTTAATAGTTGTTTCCACATATTTATTTATTCATAAATTTGTATTTATATAAATTTTATTATATAAAATATATCCTATAGAAAATCCAATACTTGACACCATTAAAATATTTTTCCAATTAAAATATTTTATTTTAATATAATAATTTTTAATTGTGTTTGTTCTAATTTCATTGGTTGTTCCAGCAAGATGATGTATATAGGGTTTATATTTTAAATATTTTAATTCATGCGAATAAAAATGTTGTAAAACACCATAATTTAATACAAAGCTATTATCTTTAAAATTTTTATAATTTGTATCATATAAATATCTAAACACAGACTGGTCATGTATATAATGTAATTTTTCTGCAACGTCCTTTATATCACGGTTATTTATCATTTTGTTCAAGAAGGTTTTATTATCTTCTGTATTTTTTAATAAAAATGTTCCATTATTAATGTAAAAATCTTTATTTTGGTCAGATAAATATTGTTTAATAGTATAACTTAATATACAACTATGAGAAAGTTCAATATGTTTTATGATATTTTCTAATGGAGAAGCATTTATATAAAAATATGCATCACTATCTATCCACATTACCCAATCATAACTATCTATAATATTTAATAATAAATGATATCTTACATAATATGGACTTGTATTAGATATTATATTATTCCAAAATTGTTCTCCATCAACTATGGAATAATTATTTTTATAACAATATTCAATAATATTATCATTTGCAACTATAAAATCATAATCATATTTTTTACAATACATTTTATTTATTTCTTTTGAATAATCGCTATAGTTACATATATTTTCATTATAATACATACAAATTGCAATTTTCATATATTTATTTAATAATAAAATTTAAATTATTTTACAAATAATATATATGGTATATGATATAATTATAATAGGAGGTGGAATTTCTGGATTATATAATTATTTACATCTTATTCATAAAAAAGAAAAAATACTTTTATTAGAAAAAAATAATTATTATGGTGGACGTATATTAGAAGTATATGATAACTCTTATTCTTTTCCAGCAGGAGCTGCCAGATTTAATCTACAACATACTCATGTTATAAATTTATTAAAAGAATTCAAATTATTAGATTTTAGAAGAGATAAACCTATTAGTGCAAATATAGAATTTATTGATGTGAAAAATAATTTTTCAAATTCTCTCCAAAAGTATAATGGATTTCATTTTATAGATAAAGTGTTGATTCATTCAAAAAAATACAGTAAAATATATTTACAATCTATTACTTTCAAAGAACTAGCAATAAATATTTTATCTGATGAACAACTAAAATTTATGTTAATAGCCTCAGGATATAGTGGTCAATTAAAAAATATGAATGCATATGATGCAATTAATTTATTTAGTTATCATATTCGACCAGATATTAAATATTGGAATGGCAAATTTAATATATTAATAGAGAGAATGGTTCAATATCTAAAAAAACATAATGCAAACATGCATTTAAATTCACAAGTTGAAAAAATACAATATAATAATAATTTATACAAAATATTTTATAAAAATAAAATTGTGTATGGAGAGAAAATAATATTTTGTTTGCCAAAAGAAGCATTATTAAAATTTTCTATTTTAAAACCAATACATTGTTTATTAGAAAAATCAGTAACATGTAAATCATTATGTAGAACTTATGCAATTTTTAAAAAAGAAGATATATGGTATAAAAACATTAAGAAAAAAATTGTAACAAATAATCAACTACGTTACGTAATACCAATGGGACCTGAAAATCCAGTTATTATGATTTCATATACTGATGATATATACACAAATTATTGGAAAAATATGAAAAATAATCAAAGTAAATTAAAAAAGACAATTGTAAAATTAGTAAAAGAAACATTTAATATAACTATAAACGAACCATTAAAAGTACATGTATGTTATTGGAGTTGTGGTGTTGCTTATTGGAATAAGAAAATAGATAGTGAAAAAATAGCAAATTTCTTATTAAATCCAATGCCAAATATTTTTATTTGTGGAGAGAATTATAGCAACAATCAAAGTTGGGTAAATGGCGCATTAGATTCATGTAATAAATGTTTACCTTTAATAAATCAATAAATTGAAAATAAATTAAAATTTTATCTTATATTATATAATGTTATCAGTAGAAGAATTAACAAATAAGTCTATTTTTCCAATAGATGAATGGAAGTTTATTAGTTTTAATAATGAATATCATGTAATAAATACATTTGATGATGGAAATCAGAAATTTATGAACTACGAAAATAAATGGATATTATTTGCAAGATGGAAAGGCAAAGCAGCATTATATAATTTACAAAATCCTAAAATAATAATTGCTTCTATTAGTTTATGGAAAGTAAATAATGGGATTAAAATAGAAAATTAAATAAATTAAATATTTAATTAATTTATTTAAATAATATTAATATTTACAATTTTTATAAAATACTGGAAAAGGTATGACATCTTTAATATTTGTTATTCCAGTAATTAGCATTAATAATCTGTCAAATCCAAGTCCAAATCCTCCATGTGGACAAGTACCATATTTACGTAAATCTAAATAAAATTCCATATTTTTTTCATCTACATTTTTCTTTTTCATCATATATTTTAATTTAAAAAAGTCATCTTCACGTTGTGATGCACCAATTAATTCACCAATACCATATGGCATTAATAAATCAAAGCATTCACAAGTATTATCATCGCATTGTTTCATATAAAAACTTTTAATATCTATTGGCCAATGTGTTACGAAAACTGGAGTATTATATTTTTCTGTAATATAATTTTCATGCTTTGAACCTAGGTCATCTCCATAATTTAATATTTCCAATTCTAAATTATTTGATTTAATATCATTATTTATTTCATTAATAACATCTTTATAATATAATCTTTTATATTCACATTGTTGTAAGTGTTTTAATTTTTCTATAATACCTTTGCTTATAAATTTATTTAAGTTTTCAATATCATCTTTATTTCTATTAAATATTTCATGTATGGAAAATTTTATCATATCTTCTCCTACATTCATCAAGTCATCTAATGTATTGTTAATTATTTCAATTTCCAAATGTGTAAATTCTGAAACGTGTTTACTTGTACAAGAATGTTCACTTCTAAAACTTTTGTTTACTGTATAAACATTACCTAATGAACATGCCATTGCTTCTAATTGTAATTGTGATGAAACAGTTAAAAATGTGGGACAATTAAAATGGTCACTATTCCAGTCATAATTATTATCTTTTGTTTTTTTAAGTAATTCAATATTTGTTATGTCATTTTCTGTAATTTGAAATACTCCAGCTCCTCCTTCACATTCGTTTGTAGTAATAATATTTGGGTCTAAATGTAAAAAATTTTTTGAATGATAAAAATCGTGTAATATTTTCATTAAACCTGAACGTATACGAAATATGCTTCCAAATACATTTGTTCTTCCACGTAAATGTATGTGATTACGTAATGTATCTAAATTCATTTTTCCTTTTGCTAAAGGATAGGAAGTATCAATATTTCCAACTATTTTATAATCAAACAATAATAACTCAAAATCTTGTCCTTTTGCTGGAGATTCAACTAACTTTCCATAACAATTTAAATAAGTCCCTGTATAAACATCTTTGAAAAAATTATTTATTTTATTTGTTGCAATATGTTCTTGACTTAAAATAATTTGCATACCATTAACATTAGAACCATCATTTATATTGCAAAATCCTAGTATAGTACTAGAACTTCGAACGGTTCTTACCCATCCATAAATATTAATTACTTCATTGATATAGTTTTTATTTAAGAATGTTTTAATAGACATTATATTATTTATGATGTGTATTATCTAAATAATTTTATAATTATATTACCATTTAGATTTTCTTACATTAATAACAGGACCACTACTTTTTTTTCTAGAATTTTTGGGGTCATATTGTTCTTCTTCATCATCAGAACCAATTCCTTTAGATATATCCCAATATTCTTTGGAACCCAATTTAAAATCATTATGTGCACTTGCTTTATACCAAAATATTTGATCTTGTAATTTATTTGATTTTGCATTATTATTAATAACTAAGCATTCAAAGTTTTCTGTGCATTGGTCCATTACCTGACAAAAAGATTCAAATGTTGGAAACATACCAGCATAGTTTTCGTAAATACGTTTTCTATTGGTAATATATGGTTCACGTAAAATAAATACATAATCAATATTTGTTCTCAAATTGGGAGGTATACCTAAAGGATATTGCATTGTAATAATGCACATAATTTTCCAATGTCTACCATTCATAAACAACAATCTCATCATTTTATCTTTTGCCCAAGTATTATCAAATAGACAATCATCTAGGATTAAAAATGTTCTTGGATCAATAGTAGAACGTCGATAAGATTCAATTTCCTTTTTCATTTGTTTTAAAACACCACGCTGTCTTTTTAAAACATTTTCAATAATTGCAGTATTATATTCATCATGAATAAATAGCTTGGGTATCATAGTTCCATAAAATCCATTTCCTTCTTCTGTACCTGAAATAACTGTTCCAATAGGTATATCTTGATGATGATATAATAAATCTCTTACTAAAAAACTTTTTCCTGTGTCACGTCTTCCTATTAGTACAACAACAGGACCTTTATTTTCATTTGGCTTAAAACTAATTTGTTTCATATCAAATTTGCCTAATTCTAAATTCATAATATAAAATAATTCGAAATTTATAAAATATAAAAAACGAATATTAGTTAAAATAGTTAATATTTTATTTACATTTAATTCATAAATGTTAAATATTTCTTATGCGAAAAACAGAAATAATGATATTCTTAAGGAATTAGAATCAACTGAATTTACTAATATTTTAAATGTACAAAGATATATACCAATATATAATAGATTTTTTGAATTAAATAATACAAATTACAATAATGTCATGTTTGACCAAAATTATTATTTATCAAATTTTATTAATAAAAAAAATGAAGATAAAAATACTTATTTAGTGAAACTTTTAAATAAAAATAATGAAGAATCAGAAACGAATATGTTTTGTAAATTCTCTCCATTACTTGATCCAGTGAAATATATGATGGGTAAATATGAAGATAATAATATCAATAATATGCCAAAATTCATTAATGATACAGATGTTCATGAAAAAATACTAAATGAAAATAACACTGCATATATTGATGGTTTATTTACTTTTTTTTCAAGTAAATTATTAAATTTTAATTTTAAACATAGTATAGATTTTTATGGTTCATTTTTGGGAAATAAACAAAATTATTATTATAATGTATCTGATGATTTAGAGTATATTTCAAATTCATCTTATTTTTATGAAAATTTAAATAAATTATATAAAATAGAAAATCCAGGCTATGAAGAAGATGTAATAAATCATAGTTACAAGAATAAAAAAAAATTGGAATTTATTGAAGACGAAAATGAAGTGCAATTAACTAATGTAAATGTTTTAGAAAATAATAACGTATTTGAAAATATGATAAATAAGAATTTAGAATCAAGTGATAATAATGAACTAGTGGAATGGAACATAAAAGTTAGTGAAAATGATGAAACTATGTCAATATTATCTGAAAATAGTGATTGTTCTTCACGAAGTTCTCATACAGAAGATGAATGTTCAGACTCGGTAAATGATGATGAAGATGATGAATATTCTGATGAAAGTGATGATGATTGTACGTCAGAAGAAGATTTAACTGCAATTATTTTTAACTATCCTGTTCAAGTTATTTGTATGGAAAAATGCAAAGATACATTGGATAATTATATGAATATGAAAGACATAAAATGCGAAGAATGGCGTTCTATAATGTTTCAGGTGGTAATAACATTAGCTACCTATCAAAAACTATTTTCATTCACACATAATGATTTACATACAAATAATATTATGTATATTGAAACAAGTGATAAATTTTTGTATTACAAATTTAATAATAAATATTACAAAGTTCCAACTTATGGTAAAATATATAAAATAATTGATTTTGGTCGTTCAATATATAAATATAAAAATGCAGTTTTCTGTAGTGATAGCTTTAATAAAGGTGAAGATGCAGATACACAATATAATACAGAACCATTTTTTGATGAAAACAAGCCAAGACTTGAACCAAATATGAGCTTTGATTTATGTAGACTAGGTTGTAGTCTATATGATTATTTTGTAGACGATTTTGAAGAAGAGGAAGAAGTATTTGAAAATAATGAAATGGCAAAAGTTATATGCAATTGGTGTCTTGATGACAAAGGACGAAATATATTATATAAAAAAAATGGTGACGAACGTTATCCGGAATTTAAATTATATAAAATGATTGCACGTACAGTTTCTAAATACGTTCCCAAAAATGTTATTCAAGAAAAGCAATTCGATAAATATGTTATTAATGAAGATAAAGTTAGTAAAGAAATAATGAATATAGATATTTTGAATTTAGAATCTTAAAAATAAACTATATAAAATAATTTGCGTATTTATATATAAATATGCAAATTAGAGAAGCATTTTTTATTAGTACAACCGCTTTAACTGGAGGAATATTATACTCTGGATTTTTAAACTTATTTAAACCAAAAGTATATAATTATTATGACGAAGTTCAATTATCAATAGAGAGATTTACTAATTTTGGTTTTTTAGTTGGAGGTTTAATTGGATATACTATGGTTTCTTTTAACAGAAATCAATTAAGACTTGAAAATATTAAATAAATATTTTATAAAAAATTGAAAATACTCATTTTTGTAATTTAAAATATAAAAATGACAAGTTTAAATAGTTATTTTCAAAGTATGAATAATCATAACATTCAAATGGTTAAAAATATGTTACAAGTAATAATTGAGGAGGGAAATGAAATAATAAATTTTGTGAAAACATTTAATGATGAAAATGGATTCATGTTTTCACAAAATAGTAAAATTAATGTAATTATGAATAACAAAATAATTATTCGTGATTCTCATAGTGGATGTAGTGGTGCATGTACTTTAAGAAACTGTCAATATATATTAAATAATTATAATCAAGATGAAATAGAATCACATATTTTAAATAAAGATGATTTTCCTTCTGAATCTTGTTCAGAATCAGAATTAGTTCACGCAACCCAATTAGCAATACCATTAGAGAACAATTTAGTTGATAATATTAATCTAGTTAATGATGCAAGTATACTAGTTGATGATATAAATTATAATGAAATAAAGGGAAATGCAGAAAAATTAATATCAAGTTATAAGTTAATGGATGAAAATAATAAAAAAGCAGCAGATGTATTAACTTCATATGGTATAGATAGTGCATTAGAATATATGTTTAAACATCCTGAAACAGGAGAAAAAATGGATTATGCAACAATGAGACATTATTACGGTTAAATTTAAAATTCAGGACTATTTGTAAAGACAACAGTTGACGGTTTTTTAATATCAGTAAATATATTTAGTTCAGAATCAACAACTTGCTGTAAAAAGAAAATACCAATTACACATGCAAAATAAACCAAAAACATATCTTTAATAATTACTTTCAATGGTTTATTTTCTTTATCAATAATTCTCATTTCACCAAATTTAATAATTAAATAACAAAATGATATTAACGCAGCTAAAACAAATGGATTATCCATTATTGATTTATTATATTATTAATTTAATTATATAATAACGCAATTAATTTAATACTTCGATATCATCTAAAATAGGATCTGGGTCATCTAATTTTAAACTAGTATTACTTCCTTTTGTTAAATCATGAATATCTAATTCAGTAAGATTTATGTTATCACTTCCTATATTCAACTTTGAATTAAATATTTCGCCATCATCATCATCATCTTCTTCTTCTTTTCTTTGTTTATTTCTTAATTCACTTATTTCCTCTAGTCTTTCGATAGTTTTTGGTGCACTTATATCTACCTCTTCGTTATTTTCATTAATAGTTTTATCTACATCATTAAAACTTAGCGATGTTGCTTTATTTGTTAGTTCTTTTATTGTTTCTTCTTGATTTTCAATCTTCTCGTTTAAAGTTTTATTATCTGAATCTTTTAATGTCTTTACATCAGATTGAGGTTCTGGTTCTGGTTCTGGTTCCTCAACTTCAACTTTCTCTTCAATAACTTCTTTTGATACATCATGTTCTTCCGATTCATCAATATAAGCTCTTAATATATTTTCTACAGGCATACTATCTCTTACAGAAAGTAATATAGCATCTTGTATAATTAATTCTAATTCTCGTAAATTTTTTTGTTTTTCTAAAGGCTGTATATTATATTCATATAAATATACATTTGCATATAATTTTCTTGCAGTATAAACATATGCTTTATGTATAAACTCGCTTAAAACTGGAATGGATATATCTATTTTTTTTTGTTTTTTCCCAACTCGAATACATGTTAATAACTTTAATTGAATAATGTGAACACATGAAATTAATTCTTCTAAATAATTACAATTACTCTTTTCAATAATTCTATTACATTCGTTATTAATTATATCACTATTCCATTTTGGTACACGTGCAATTAAATTTTGAAAAGTCATTAAATATTTCTCTTCTTCTTCATTTGTTTTACATAATTTCCATGCCTCGTCAAAAATAGAATTATATCCTTCTATAATTAATGGTGTTAATATACTTACAAGTCTTGCAGACCACTCGTTTCTAGATTCATTTAATGTAGAAAGTGTAAAATCATCCATCTTGTAATTTTATGATATTTATTTCAAAGAGTTACAACGAATTATATTTAATAACACTAATATAAACATTTTTTCGTTATAATATTCTAGTCTTTGTTTATTTAGAATTGATAATAATTCATATTTATTCTTAATTTTAAATTTTTTATCACTTATTAAATTTAATATATCAATTCCATTATATCCCTTTTTATAAATTTTTTCACTTAATTCAATAATATTTATTGTGTTGGTACATGTAAACTTTGCAATATTATCTTGCAAATACTTTAAATTTTTAACATTATATTTATCATTTATATTTTTATAAAAATTATTTTCAATATTATTTATTCTTGGTAAATGAACATATATTTCACAAAATCGAGACAATATAGGTTTTAATATTTTTAATTTATCTTCAACTATTATTATAAATCTTGTAGAATGACTAAATTGTTCTATACATCTACGTAATGCAGATTGTGCATCAATTGTTAACTTATCAGCATTACTTAAGATTATTGTTTTAAATATTCCATCATGTAATGATATATTTTTTTTTGAAAAAAATTTAATATCTTCCCTAACAAATTTTATTCCTTTACTATGCGCACACTCAACAAACATAACATAATCTTTATAATCAATAATATCCTTATAATTATTTTTTAAAAAATATTTAACAATTTCCTTTTTTCCTGAACCATTTTCTCCATAAAATAGCAAATGTGGTACAATTTTATTATTTATAAAATGGTCTAATGTGTCATATATAGAATGATGATATTTATATGTCATTAATTGATATAAATACATAATATATTTATATCATTTAAACTCAAACACTATTATTTAATGAATGTGTATATGGATTTTGTTTAAACGCATTTAATAAATTAGGATTTATTCTATCATAATTATTTTTTTCTTCCATATATGACATTGGTTGATCTAATTTACCATAGGTTTGACTTGATGGAGGTATTGCGCTAGCATTACTAGGAATCCACATTCTATTATTTTCTCTATCTTTATCGTTTTTAGAAATCAATATATTTTCATGTTGATTGAAAATTTGAGTACCACCTTGGTTAGCTCTATTTTTAACTAACTTTTCTTTTGTCTCATTATTATTTTGATTATAAGCAGTGTCATATGTTGTCATACTATTACTAACACCGTCACCTCCTGCATTACCAACGTAATACATTTGTGTTGTATCTCTTTGATTACCACTTAACTCTTGCGAATTCATAGCATATGAACCTTGATTTTGTGCTTGAACATTATAATACATATCACTATCTTTTACCATTTGTCTATTTGTAGTTCTTAATGTATCATTTGGGTTATTAATATATGATTGTGGTACTTCACTTTTTAAGTCACCATATAATCTAACATTTCCAACAATATTTTCTTTACGTGATGGTCTTAACATATCCATTAATGGTGCAACGACTGCACCTAATGCACCACCAACACCACCAAATTTTCCTTTACTTGAATTAGCGGTCCTGTTATTTTCAGTTATGTTAAATGACTTAATTCCATAATCATTAGGTGTAGCAGGTTGTTCACCTCCAGCATCAGCAATACCAAAATTTTCACTTCCTAATTGAATACGATGTGATTCTCTATAAACAGAATTCCCTAAATTATCTTTATTAGGACCTCTAGCAATACCTTCATAAGGCGAAGAAGTAGTTTCTTTAATATTGCTATGTACAGTTGCTAAGCTTCTAGCAGTTTGAGCTTTTTCCTCCCCTACAGTTGTAAACCAACTGGATTTTCCTGATGTTTCATAAAATCTATCAGGTCTATTTTTTTCAACAAAAGCATGTTGTCCTCTATTTTTAATAAAAGAATTAGCTGGACCTTGATGTCCATCAAGGGTATATGTTATCTTTGGATTTGTTGCTACACGTAATTCATCAACATCTTTTGGCATCCATTTTTCTCTAGACATCATTCCAGAATTAAATCCATTATTACCTTCTGTTCCATATCCTTGGTCTAGACCAGGTCCTACCATTTTTTTATCAAATGGTAATACATTTGATATTTTTTGTCCAGGTACAACTCTAGATTGCATAAAATCATTCATGTTAGGCATACCATTTGCATAATGTAAATTTTCAGATGGTTCAAATAATGGAGCAGTCGTTTTTTTTTGATTGATTAAACTACCTGAACCAATTTTATTATCTAGAATAGATTCAACTTTATCTAAATTAGAATCTTGCATTGTTTTACTTCTATAAAATGGTTGCATATTATTGTGATTAAAATTATTTATATCAATATTATCGCCTGTAAGACTTTGGTGATTACTATTTGTTTTATTTAAATAATTACTGTTTTCAATAAATATAGGTTCAATTAATCTCTTTGAATCAAAAAAGTTATCAGTCGTTTGTTGTCCGGTATATTTTTTGTACATGTCATCCTTATAACTTTTATTATTAATGTCTAAATATTCATCTTGTTGATTTATTAAATCATCATTTACTTGGTCATTATTTAATTTATTTATAACTGAAATATTATTTTCTTCTTGTGTATTTGAAGGTAATCTATCTTGCATACCTTCTCTATAATTTTCATCATTATTTGGACTTTGATTATTAGATATTATGTATAATCCTCCAAGAGCGACTAAAGGTATTGCCAATTCCATTATATAATTGTATATATAATATTTATAATAATTAAATATAAATATAATATTAAATAATATATATAGATGAATAGTGAAATTCAAAAATATATATTAAATTTTTTTATTAAAATGCCACTCAATAGAAAAAAAGAGCGTGAAAAAATATATATTTATAATCCAATAAATGAAGGTTTTTTTAAAAAATTAATATGTTGTTTTCCTCAATGTAACTATAGCAAAAGTAATCTAAAAATAACAAATGATTGTATTTTAAATTCATTAGATTATTTTGATTTAATAATACTTTTTAATATCGATTTTTCAATAGAAAATAAAATAAAAAATTATTTTGATATACTTTCTGAAAAGGGAGAATTATGGATAATATGTTTTCCAATTAGTGAAGTAGAAAAAAGAATGAACAAGAATATATTTGATTTTTCAGAAAAAATGCCTGAAATAAAAAATAAAAATGATGAAATTATGAAAGAAACATTAGAGGTTGTTGAAATGATATTATTTCCAACTAAAAGTGAGCCACCAATTAGTCCAAAATCAAAATCTTTATTAAATTTACAAATTGATAAAGTAGAATCTATGTTAGAAAATTTAGATATCACAAAATATAGCAAATCATCATCATTTATAAACAATAAAATTAAATTTTACACTATTAAAACAAAAAAACCATTATTATTATCTAATTAAAATTTATTATTCATATTATAATAATCTTTTTCTAACATTCTTGTATTTAAATTATTATGAAATGGTATACATGTATTTTCTTGTGGATTTAAAAATAAAATATCTGGTCTGTATTGTTGCATATCTCTAAATTCCCATGCTGGAGTAGTTGTTCTTGATTGTTGAACTGTTTTTTGATAAACAGGATAATTAGGAGTAATTTTATTATATTTACTCCATTCTTTGTTATTCGTAAAACAATCTCTACTTAATTTACCATTTAGTCCACGTAAGTCATTGTCTATTAAAATAGCATGTTGATTCCAATTAGCGCCCCATTTTTGTAATCTTGTATATGGATCTTCAACAAATGCCATATCTATACCATTACCTGGTACATTTAACATATATCGTCCAGTATATGTTTGTTCTTGCATTTGTTTTTGAATTCTACATTTGTCGTCGTGAAATCTTGTAAATGACATTCTTATTATAAAATGATATAATATTTTATTAAATATATTTTATCATTTACCAATTCGGGCGTTGGTTATGTTTAATAACTAATGGTTCAGGAAGTTGTAATGGTAATTTTTCAAAAAATGTTAAGTTATCTAAATGATTTATACTTGGTTTTACTGGTGGTCTTGGTTTTACTAAATTAGTTGAATTAATACCAAATAAAAAAGATTCAACTTCAACTGAATTATTACATAGTTTGTTACGAGGTATGCTTGGCGGATTTAATCCATATGTTGGTAAATTGGTTGTATATGCTTCACCCCATTGTGAATGTACATTTGTATTGTATTTATAATTATCTGAAAATTCTCTCTGTTGTATACAATAATTGTTTGCAGTATTTTTATTTCTAGTAGAAGCCATTATTTTATATAAATATTTTATAATTTATATAAAAATTTATTATTCAAATATAATTTGATTTTCAAATAGAGTCCATTCTTCCTCGGATATATTTATTTTTTTCAGTGCCTTTTTAATAAATTCACTAAATAAATCAAAATTTTCAAATGAATACAAAATAAAACATGCATTTTCTTTATTTAAATAAGTATATTTTTGCTGGATTTTTGTTAATATTTTATTAAGTCCATCATAATTTTTAAGTAATTTATAAATTTCTTCTTGTTTATTTTTTATTATTTCATCCTTAAATTCATCTAATAAAAAGAAATCTAAAAACTGATTTCTATATTCGTCATCATCATCTTTTTCTTTGTAATTAAATTTTATTTCAAAGTTAATCATAATATGAAATAAAGTTTATTTTTAAGTAGTATTTATACATTTTTATCTCTTTCTAATTCTCGTGAAGCCACACCGCCTCTTACCCATCCTTGAGAAGCAACTCCTTCTACTATATGTTTAGGGTCTGTTACAGTATTTTGAATAGATGGAATCAGAGGATAATTACTATATTTCATATAAGATTGTTCTGACAATTGATTAGTAGATTTTTTGTTTACATTTTGTTCACCTTGTAAAATAAAAGTTTCTTGATTTACATCTACATTACCTTTTCCTAAATAAGGTACTGTTAAATATGGACGTTGCAATAAAGATAACTTACAAGCAGATGTTGTAGGTATTTTTCCTACTGTTAAAAATGAATTTTCATCAATATTACAACCACCAAGACCAACACTATGTGAACCGCTATAATTTACATTAGGTTGTTGTGTTGCAAACATAATTGGTTTTTTCATATTACAATCTTGAACAAAATAATTTGTTAACATATAATTATTATTTTTAACATTTTGTATATCTGATTGATTTAAACTACATAAATCAGTTCCTATTCTAGACATACGGTCAAATGTGAAATTATGTGAACTAGCCATATATATACAATGTATATTTTTTATTTTTTATTTTATTGTATAAATTTTTCATTTTTATTAATAAAGATATTATCCTTAACTGTTGCAGAATCTCCACCAGTTAAAAACATAATAGTATTTTTATCGTAATCTGGTGTTTTATAAAAATTTCTAACACTTCTATCCAAGCTAAAATTATTTTCTAAATCATTTGTAATTATTATATTATTCTTTAATTCACTATTTGTTCTAACAGTATCCATTAACGCATCATTATTTATTTCGATGTTATTATTTTTCTTAATTTTCTTTTCGGCACCAACACTATCACTTAATAAATGATTTTCTAATGGATTTCTATTATCTACATATTCTTTTTTATTTATTGATAATTCATTTCCTTTCCACGGTAACATATTTGTATAATTTTCTTTTTTAGAATCTTGTATATTTTTAGTTTTTTTTTCATATTCTGTTTCTGTATACATATTTACACCGTTCCCATTTAAAATTTTTCTATTATAAACATAGGTCAATACACATAATACTGCAAGACCAATAATTAATATACTCATTTTTCTAAATAACAATAGTCCTAAAATTGTTAAAATAATAACTAGTCTACATAATGTATTCATCTTTTCAGTATATGTCATATTTGGTGTTGGCCATAGTTCAGTTAGATAATTTTTATCAAATAAAATTTTAGGGTCTTCTAACCAATATATTGTAGTCATATATATTTTAACTTATATTTATTTTTTACCTTTTTTCTTTTTTTTCTTTTTAATTTTTTCAGGTTTAACTTGTTTTTTTTCTTCTTCTTCTTCTTGCTGTATCAGTTCCATTAACTCTCTATCTCTTTTTTCTTGCTCTTCTGGTGATATTTGTTCAAATTGTTTTTTAAGAGCCTCTAATTGTTCGTTCATTGTTTTTTTCTCTTCGGCTTTTTGTCTTGCTTTTTCTCTTACTTGTTGCTTTTTTTCTTCCATTTTCTGCATACGCTCAAATGCAGCCATATTAAATTTTGCTTTTTTTCCCATACCTGGAATATTCATATTTTTGAGCATATCTTGTATATTATCAAGTCCGGGCATATCTTTCATTTTTTTCATAAGTTCACTTGCTTCATTCATTAATTCACTTTCTTTTATATCACCTGCTTTAATCTTACTATCTAATTTTCCACCAACTTTTTTAACTAATGACATTAATTTTGAAGGATTTTTAAATAGTTTTTTAAATATGTCTTCTTCAGAACTTATATTGTTCATATCTATATCCATTTCTGCAGCTGTTTCTTCAGCAATTTCTGTTGCTAATTTGCCTAATTTACCTTCCATCATTGATGAAATATGTTTATGTATATCATCTGCATTTGGTAAATCGCTCTTATCAAACATATTACGGGGTTTTTTTTCTTTTTTAGTTTCTTGTTCATCATTGTCCGTACTGATATTTTCATCTTTATCTACATTTTCATCTACGTCTTCATCCTCATTTAATCCCATACTTTCAAATAAACTTGACATGTCTCCTATTGTTTTTTCCAATTTATCACGAAATTCATCTTCGTTTATGGCCTCAAATAATTTTGCAGTATCACCAAAACTTTCATCCGACTTTACATGTGATACTACTGAAAATAACACTAATTGTAAATATTTCCATATTTTTTCTTTTATTCCATCACTTATACCATCTAAATTCCATAATTCTACAAAATCTATTCCTGGTAATAATTCTTTTTTATTTTCTTCTGTTTTTTCAAATAATTCTTCATTTTCATATAAAATATCAAAAAATTTTTCAGGAAATTCTTTCATTACATGCTCAAACAAGAAATTATATTTTAATTCATCATTTTCATAATAACTATTAATAACATTTTCATATTCATTAAATGATGTTTTTAAATCAACAATAAAATCATTTATTAATTTTTCAAATTCTTTACTATATTTATTATCACTTTCCTCACTAGGTATTTTTTCATTAAAATATTTTTTTTCAGAATTATCATCTTCTTTATTGGACACTTTTTCAAAATTATCATTTTCTAATGACATAATTTTATATTATTCTATATTTTTAAATTATATAAATAACATATTATATAATTAAAATATTAACCGTAATAAATATGCTTTTCTCCTGAACTCCAATATAAATCGGATAATTTGATTAAATTTGTAATATATTTTAGTGATGATTCCTTATCTTTTTTATTCATATTATTTACTCTAGCACGCATAATTTCTATTGTGTCTAGTGTTAGTTGAACATTTTTTCCTAGATTTCTTACATCATGTGTATAATCTTTTGTCATTAAAAATGCATTACATTCGTCTACATTATTGTTTAACATAACATCTTTATACGGTATTGTAATATAACGATGCCATATAGAAATTAGTAATTTTGGATTTGTTTTTTTGACCATTACTGCTAAATTTTTAGCTTGCGGTATTGTTTTTTCATCAGGAAAAACTTTGTATATATCATCACAAAACTGAAAAAACTGGTCATTAAAAGTTTTCATAAATATAGAGTTATTTATTGTTGGCATATTGTACTATATTTATCAATATCTTTAATATACTTTACTTATAAAATTGATTTAATTTTAATTAATTTTATTAATATAAAATGAATAAAATGTTAGAATTTTATATAAAAAATAGAAAAAAATATACTTGCAATACTTTTACCTTTCTTTATCATGAAATAAATAAAAATAAAAATAAATTATAATTTCCATAATTTTAATATTTCTTCATCTTGAATGTAATCTTCAATCTTTTCTTTATCTAAAAGAACAGCACTTTTACTATTTACACTTCTTTTATCGTTAAAAGAAGTGTTGCAATTATGTGTTAAAGCAATAATAGTTTTCAGTGAATCTAAATGTAAAACTGGAAGATTATAATCTTTCAAAAAATACTTTTCTTCGGCATTTTTATCTTCATCATTATATTTGGTTATTTTGAGTAAATCTTTTTTAAATGCTAGGGAACCTGTACAAGCATGATTATTTGATAGTGGTCCTAAAATTGTAATTGAATCATACTCTTTAAAATAAACATATAATCTACTAATTCCAACACAATATATTTTAGGATTTTCTAATAATTTATTTACTGCATGTGATATTCTAGTAGAAGGATAATAATCATCATCATCCATATTTATAATAATATCTCCTGTTGCATATTGATTACAAATATTTCTTTTTAAACCTATGTTCATTTTTTCATTATATTTATAATATTTTATTGTAGGTAAATCTCTAGTTTTTCTTGCTAGATTTAATATATCTTCAATTTCTTCTTGTCCATCATTTACAATAATCCATTCTATTTTATCTTTTGGATACTCTTGCCATTCCACACATTTAATAGCAATATTAAAATACTCACGTCGATTATACGTAGGCGTGCATATACTTACAAAAGGTAAATCACTCATTATATTTATTATATATTATATTTTGTAATTATATACGAGGTGTAGGTAGTGGTAAATCTTTATTTCTAGATTCCACTAATTTTTCTAACATATTTTCATCTGTACTTATTTTATCAGGTGTATATGTATCTGGTGGGGTATTCAAATATGAATTATAATCTATAGATGCATAATTATAAATTTGAGTCATTCCAGCATTACCATCTTTTGCACTAAATTCTGAAGACGGAGTATCCAAAAAACTGTAAAAATCAGACATTATATTATCATTCGCTGAACAAAAAGCATATGGACTTGGTTCATTATTACTAGAAGCGTTGTCGTTTTCTTTTAAATCAATAAATTCATGAATTTCATTTCCAAATAATATTCTGCTTCCATAACTTTCTAATAATAATGCAGGAACTTTATCTATAGAATTACTAATCTCATATTCATCACCATTTCTTAATTTTACAAATAATTTTTCATTTTTAATATATCTGTTATCTAAAGATATATAACTAAATTCATCTTTTAATAATGATTTTGATAGTCTATTTATTATTTTATTTGAATGAGAACAATGATTACTATAATACAAAATATTCATATAATTATTAAATTTATATTTTTGTAATTAGATGTACGAATTTTATTAATTTTATTATTTAATAAAATTGAATAATGAATTAAATAATAATGATTATATATAAATATGGAGCCAACATTAAAAAATATTTCAGACAGTAATGGTGTATTAGAATTTACTCTTAGTGATATAGATGTGAGTATTGCAAATTCTTTACGTAGAATTATAATTTCAGATATACCTAGTTATGTATTTAGAACGTCACCATATGAAAAAAATGATGCAATAATTGATATTAATACAACACGTTTTAATAATGAGATTTTAAAACAACGTTTAAGTTGCATACCCATACATATTAAAGACCCTAAATTTCCTTATGAAACATATCAAATTGAAATAGAAAAAAAAAATGAATCAAGTAAAATTGAGTATGTTACAACAGAAGATTTTAAAATTAAAAATATATTAAACAATGAATATTTATCCAGAGAAGAACAACAAAAAATCTTTCCAGCAGATTCAATAACAAAAAAATATATTGAATTTGCAAGATTAAGACCTTTAATTTCTGATGAAATTCCTGGTGAAGCTCTCAAACTTCAGTGTAAACTTTCTAAATGTACTGCAAGTGATGATTATATGTTTAATATTGTTTCAGTTTGTAGTTATGGTAATACAAATGATACTAGTGAAGCTGAAAAACAATGGAATATACAAGAAAAAAAACTAAAAGATTACGATGACAAAGATATACAAAATATGTATAATAATTTTATGATTTTAGATGCTAAAAAATATTTTATTAAAAATAGCTTCGATTTTATGATTGAAACAGTTGGTATATATACAAATTATGAAATCATTAAAATAGGTTGTCAACAACTTATTAATAAATTAAATACTATAATACAATTAATAGAAGATGATAATATAAAAATTAATAAAAGTGATAACACAAATAATAATTCTTATGATATAGTTCTAGAAAATGAAGATTATACAATTGGAAAACCTATTGAGTATATATTACATACTAAATATTACGAAGATGAAAAAAATAAAAAAATAGGATATTGTGGTTTTATAAAAAAACATCCACATGATACATATAGTATAATAAGAATAATTTATTTGAATGATGTTAATGATACATTTGTAAAAAATGATATAAAAATATCTTGTTTGAACTTAATTGAAATCTATAATAAAATTAAATCATTATTTTTATAAAATTATTGCGTTAAAAATTTTATATAAGTAAAGTATATGGTTTCTCAAATATTTAAATCCGAAATAAATAATGAATTATTATGGATATTATTGAATTGTATATGTGAAAAAAAAAATGAATATTATTTAATAAATAAAGAAAGTTTTAAAAGAGGCTGTATATTTAGCAATAAAATTAATGATTTTTATGAAGAATTAAAACCATATTATCATGAATCAAAGAAACATTATATTGAAAATGCTAATACTTACAAACAATTTCTAACTGTTGTTAGACAATTTTGTAGACAAAATAATATTTTATTTAGATCTGAAATAAAATATATGAAATCTACATATGAAATTATCTATTATATTTACTATAATCCACAATTATAAATATTGATTAATTGATTTTTTTAAAATTAGTGATATATTTAAATCACCATTAATGCATTCATCCACTGATAATCTTGAAAACCAATTATATTTAACTCTTTCTATTATTTCTTTAGATGGTAAATATACTCCAAGTATAGTCTTATCAAAAGTTATAGGTTTTTCTGAAAATAAAGTCTCAATAGATACAATTTCATTATTTGATGTTTTTTCTCCAATTAATTTACCATTAATTAATGTCATTCTATTTTCACTTATTTTTTCATACAACAATTTATCTAGTGTCCCTTTAAAGTTAACTTCATTTGTACAATTATTATGAATTACAATTTCTATATTTTTTATTAATTCTTTTATAGTTTCATTTTCTTTTGTTGCACCAATAAATTTATATGATGGAAACAATTGTGTACTATTAGAAACACTATTATCTGTTATTGTATCTATGCAAAATGGTAGATTTTCATTATTTTTATAGAAAGTTATTAGATTTTTGTAACAAACAAAGCTATATGGTACAAACATGCCTCCATAAGTATATAATAGTTTCATGAATGCTAATGTGCGCATATAATCTATAATTGGTTCACTTATCTTGGTCATATCAATATTCCATGTTGGTAATAATTTTTCAAAGCTGTCGTCATCTATTATACAAACATGAAATGAATCACCACATCTATCAATTATACTTTTAATACATAAATAAATGTACGGTTGATTTATATTTTCATTTGTTCTTGAATAAAAATCATTCCATTGTCTTGAATTTTTTTTATAAGGTATATGTATCCATAATATTGGTTTTTTGATTTTATGACTAGTTATTTCATGTAATAAGTAATCATTGATTAATAAATTATTGTTTTCTAAATTAGATTTATTTTCATTTAATTTATAATTATTATAAATTGAACCAATTACATATAACGATAATAATGCAACACTTACTTTAATTACGTTTGAATTCATTATATTCTTCATATATATAATATGAAGGATATAATTTTTTATATAGAATTTATTTATTTGTTAATCTTTGTAAACGACTCATAAAAATATCATTATTTTTTTCAGCTAATTCCTGCTTTTCAAGTAATTGATATGCAATACGATTTGCATATTCTTCTTCTGTTTGTCTTTTATTATTTAAAATATTTTGTGATTTTTCTTGTGATAACATCTCAATATTTTGCTTTCTATTATTAGTATATTCTTGAACATTTGCAAATTTTTGTATTTTATTATAATCATCATTATTTACAGGAATTAAAGTTTCTGTATGTGCTGTTTTTAAATCTTCAAATGGTAATTTACTAAATATATCAGTATTTCCATAATATGTTTGCTTAGACCTGTCTAATGATGAACCTCCAGTGGATAAATTTAATGTTATATCCTGAACACCTTGATAAGGCACCATTTGTTTTAATTTTTTTTTTCTATTTTCAATTTCATTATGCATATGACTAGTTGATTTTATATTTTCATCGGTTTTTTCAATTGTAGAATTTTTTAACCATTCATTATAACCATTATCATGTCTTTCATCTTGTACTCTTAATTCTTCAAATGTTTTATTAAACCAACTTGAAAATTCACTTGCATTTTTAAACATATTGTCGAAATTATTTTCTCGTTTTTCTTCAATATGATCACTATAATTGTCACTGTATTCTTTTCTAGATTTTTGTTTAAATTCAAACATTTGATATAAAACTTTATATGCTTTCGAAAAAAATAAAAAATATTCCTTTTTAAGATTACTTACGTCTGGATGTAGTTTTAATACTTTCTTTTTTGCCATTTTTAAATCATATTCGTTAAAATCATGCTTTACTTGAAATAAATTTAATATATCATTTAAATTGTAATTTTCAATATTGAAATCAATGTCCATATAACATATTTCCAGATATTAATATTATAATTCATACAAAATGTCTATACATCTATCGAAAAAACTATTTAATTCATTACTATTTGTACCACT
>MDTG01156690.1_pt1 | contig 42297 bp, 31 predicted proteins | sample 811421 | NCBI WGS metagenome assembly MDTG01 (sample SAMN05326645, study PRJNA326480) | marine metagenome | isolation source: seawater | place: Pacific Ocean: South East | collected 2011 | reverse complement strand
GCCAGGAAGGCCTGGAGCTCCGCGGCGAAGGCCGCCGCGCTGGGGGTCCGCTCCTCGGGGTCGCCGGCCATGGCGCGGGCCACGATCCCGTCGAGGGCCGCGGGGACCTCGGGCCGCAGCTGGCGCGGTCGGGGGAGCTGATTGGCCGCGGCGCGCGCGACGAGGGTCATGACGTCGGCGCTCTCGCTCGCGGGCGAGCGGTCGGTCAGGAGCGTGAACAGGGTCGCGGCCAGGCCGTAGACGTCGGCCCGCTCGTCCACGCGCGAAGCGTCCATGATCTGCTCGGGCGCCGCGTAGCCGGCGGTCCCCGCGAAGGCCCCCGTGCGCGTCAGCTGGGACTGCTCCAGCTCGGTCTGCTTGGCGAGGCCGAAGTCGAGCAGCACCGGGCCGCGCTCGGGGACGAGGACCACGTTGCTGGGCTTGATGTCCCGGTGCAGGACCCCGCGCTCGTGCGCGTGGGCCAGCCCCTGCGCCAGGGCCAGGCACAGGCGCGCGGCGTCGTCGGGGTCGAGGGCGCCCACGCGCCGCAGGTGCTCGTCGAGGGGCTGACCCTCGAGCCACTCGCTGACCAGGTAGGGCAGCCCCGCCTCTTCGCCCGCCTCGTGGATCGAGAGCAGGTTCGTGTGGCGCAGGCGCGCCAGGGCCTGGACCTCGCGCTGAAAGCGGCGCCGCCAGCGCTCGTTGCGCTCGTCGAGCAGGACCTTGACCGCGACCTGCCGGCCGAGCCCTCGGTGGCGGCCCCGATAGACGTGGCCCATGGCGCCGGCGCCGACGGACTCGCTCAGCTCGATCTTGCCGAGGCGTCGGATCCCGCGCAGCCGGAGCGGGTCGCGCTCGGGCGCGCCGCTCACGAGCGCTCCACCTGGGTTGGCGTCACCGGGTCATGGGTAGGTCGAGGCCTCAGGCCAGCTGGCTGCGAAGGAGATCCAGGAGCAGGCTGGTCGAGTATGGCTTCTCGAGCAAGGGGTAACCGGTCTCTTCCAGCTCCGGGGCGACGTAGCCGGTCATGAGGATCACCGAGAGCTTGGGGTCGCGCTCGCGCAGCGCGGTCGCCAGCTCGACCCCGTTGACGCCGGGCAGGCTGTCGTCGGCGAGCACGGCGTCGAAGGACCCGGGCAGCTCGAGCGCGCCAAGAGGATCCCAGCTAGGTCTTTCACGCCCTGTGGTGGCGAGGGAGGCCCGAAACGATTGGAATGGAGCCGTGCAGCGGGAATACGAAGTCTCTGGCCGCAAGCTGCAGATCCACCTCGGCGACATCACGCGCCTCGAGGTGGACGCGATCGTCAACAGCGAGAACTCCGACCTGTTGATGGACAAGCCCGGCGGCCCCTCGGTCTCCGGCGCGATCCGCGGGGTCGAGGGCGACGCTATGGCCGAGGCGCTGGCTCGGCTGGGGCCGATCGAGCCGGGGCGCGCGGTCCTGACCCCGGCCAACCACCTCCCTTGTCGCTGGGTCGTGCACGCCGCGACCGTGGTCAAGACCGGCGAGGATCACCACCACACCACCTTGGTTTGGGTCCGTCAGGCCGTGCGCTCGGTCCTCCAGCTCGCGGCGGGCCTGGGCCTCGAGTCCCTCGCCTTCCCCGCCTTCGGGGTCCGCGCGACCGAGATCACGGCGGCCCAGTCGAGCCAGGCCATGGTCGAGGAGGTGGTCGCCGCCCTGCGCGAGCAGACCTCCCTGCGCCGGGTCGTGGTGTGCCTGCTCAACCCGGACGTGTTCCTGGCCTTCTTCGAGCAGGCCATGGCGCGCGCGACCCAGGCCAGCGAGCCCCTCTCGCTGCGGGTCGACCTGAGCGGCGAAGCCCTCGGCTTCGCGATCGAGGGCGCCGGCCCCGTCCACCAGCACGCCACCCGCCCCTATCCGCCTGCGCTGGAGCGGGAGCTGCTCGGGCGCCTCGAGCCGCTCCAGGCCGCGGCCGACCGGCGCCTGCTCGACCACGAGGGCGAGCTGCGCGCCCTGGGGGCGGCCCTGTGGGGCCTCTTCCCGCACGAGGTCGCCGAGCGGCTGCGCGAGGACCCCAGCCAGCCCCTGCGCCTGCTCGTCGACGAGCGCCTGGCGGCGATCCCCTTCGAGCTCGCCTGCGACGACGGGCGCTTCCTCGCCGAGCGCCCCTTCGCTCGGCGCCTGGTCAGCCGGACCTCGGTCCGGATCGTGCCGCGCCGCCTGCGCGAGCGCCTGGAGGCGGTCGTGCTCGCGGGCGAGCTGGCCCAGCTCCCCCACAGCGGACGCGAGGCGGCGAGCGTGGTCGACCTCCTCTGGCGCCAGGCCGCGCCGCGCTCGCGCCTGACCAGCCTCGCCGACAAGCGCGCCACCCGCGCCGCCGTGCTGGCGGCGCTGCCCGAGGCCGAGATCCTGCACTGGTGCGGGCACACGGAGCTGATCGAGGGCGAGCCGCGCTGGCAGCTCGGCGGCGGGGAGTGGCTCGCCCCCGAGGACGTGGGCGGGCAGGCGCTCGCCGCGCGGCTGGTGTTCCTCAACACCTGCGGACGTGCGGCCAACGGCGCCATGGCCCGCGCGTTCCTCCTGGCCGGCGCGCGCAACGTGATCACGACGCTCTGGGACGTGGCCGACGAGCAGGCGCAGCGCTTCGCGCTGGCCTGCTACGAGGAGCTCTGCCTGGGGCGCACGCTGGGAGACGCGCTCCTGGCGGCGCGGGCGGCCCTGCGCGCCGAGGGCGCGCTCCACTGGCTGGCCTATCAGCACTACGGCGACGGGCGCGAGCGGCTCTTCGAGAGCCTGCCGCGCGCGCGCGGAGGAGAGGGACCTTGAAGGCGACGCAACACGAGCTCGAGATCCACGGCACGGTCGCGAGCGGCTTCGAGGTCGTGCGCGAGGCCTTCGCGGAGAACTTCCGCGAGCGCCGCGAGGTCGGCGCCGCTCTGCACGTCACGATCGAGGGCGAGCCCGTGGTCGACCTCTGGGGCGGCGTGGCGGACGTGCGCGGCCAGGAGCGGCCCTGGGAGCGCGACACGGCGACGGTGGTGTGGTCGACCACCAAGGGCCTGGTCGCGCTCTGCTACCTGCTGCTCGAGGACCGCGGCCAGCTCGACCTCGACCTGCCGGTCGCGCACTACTGGCGCGAGTTCGGCCGCGGGAACAAGGCCGGGATCACGGTCCGGACCCTGCTCAACCACCGCGCCGGGCTGGTCTACCTCCCCAGCAAGCTCCGGGTCGAGGACCTCGCCGACCCCGACGCCGTGTCGGTCCTGCTCGAGGCCGCGACCCCGATCTGGGAGCCCGGCTCGGACCAGGGCTACCACGCGATCTCCTGGGGGGCCTTCGTGGGCGAGCTCTTCCGCCGCGTGGCGGGCGAGAGCGTCGGCACCTTCCTGCGCCGCGAGCTGGCCGAGCCGACCGGCGCCAAGCTCGGGCTCGGGGTCCCGCTCGACGACCCCCTCCGCGCCCACGTGGTGGACATCATTCCCAACCGCAAGCGCGAGTTCCTCCGCCACGCCCTGCCCGAGGCCCTGTTCGGCAAGAGCGCCGAGACCTACACCTACCGGGGCGTGGTCGGGCGCCCCTACTCGGCGGTGGGCCGCGCCTTCCGCTCGGGGCCGAGCCTGGGGCGGCGTCAGTTCCAGGCCATGAACGACCCGGCGATCACGGCGCTCGAGCTGCCCTGGTGCGGGGCGCTCGCGAGCGCCGTCTCGCTGGCCAAGATCTACACGCCCTTCGCGCTCGGCGGCGAGCACGGCGGGCGGCGCTACTGCAAGGAGGAGTCGCTGGCCGGCCCCATGGCGCGCCAGTCCTGGAGCGAGCGCGACCTCGTGATCCACAAGCCGATCGGCTGGTCGCAGGGCTTCCTCAAGGACGAGCTGCACCTGATCTCGCCCAAGGTCGAGGCCTTCGGGCACGCCGGCATGGGCGGCTCGCTCGGCTTCTGCGACCCGAGCGAGAAGCTCGCCTTCGGCTACGTGATGAACCGCATGGACTGGCGGATCCGCTCTCCGCGCATGGTCGCCCTCTGTCGAGCCGTGTATCGCGCCCTGGGCGTGGTCAGCGAGTAGGGGTGTCCTGGCGGCTCGAGTTCCCCGAGGGCTTCTGGTGGGGCACCGCCACGGCGGGCCACCAGGTCGAGGGGAACAACGTCCACTCCAACTGGTGGGCCTGGGAGCAGGAGGGCAAGGTCAACGACGGCACGACCAGCGGGCGGGCCTGCGACTACTACAACCGCTACCCCGAAGACCACGCGCTGATGGCCCGCCACGGGCATACGGGCTTCCGCCTCGGCCTGGAGTGGGCCCGCCTCGAGCCCCAGGAGGGCGTGTTCGACGAGGTCGCCCTCGAGCACTACCTGGCCATGCTCGCGGACCTGCGCGCGCGCGGACTCAAGGTGTGCCTGACCCTCAACCACTGGGTCCTGCCCAACTGGTTCGCCGAGCGCGGGGGCTGGCGCGCCCGCACCGCGCTCGCCCGCTGGGAGCGCTATCTCCGCTGGGTGATCCCGCGCGTAGCCGACCAGGTCGACCTCTGGATCACGCTCAACGAGCCCATGGTCCCGGTCCTGGTCGGACACCTGATCGGCTACCACCCGCCCTGCCTGGTCGACCCCCTCGCGGCGGGCCAGGTGTTCCGCGCCCTGCTGCGCGCGCACGCGCTCGCCTATCGGATGATCCACGCCCTGGTCGGGCGCGCCCCCGACGGCGGCCCGGTCCAGGCGGGCTACGCCAGCGCGGTCCAATACGTCGAGCCCCTGGCCGAGCGCGGCTGGCAGCGCAAGCTCGAGACGGTCCTGGCCAAGGTGTTCGCGCAGGTCAGCTACAAGGCCTGGGAGGAGAGCGTGGCCACGGGCCGGGTCGCGCTCCCCTTCGGCCGCCGCCAGCGGATCAAGGACCTCGAGGGCAGCCTCGACTTCCTGGGGCTGAACTACTACATGCGCGTCAGCGCGACGGTCAGCCTGAACACGCTCAGCAACGTGCAGGCGGGACAGTTCACGGCGCCGCCCGGGATCGAGACCACCGCCATGGGCTGGCAGGTCTACCCGCCCGGCTTCTTCCACGCCCTGCGCGAGGGCTGGGAGCGCTTCCACAAGCCGATCTACGTGACCGAGAACGGCTGCGCGAGCGTGGACGAGGACGACCAGCGCCGGCGCTACCTGGTCAGCCACTGGGCGCAAATGCATCGCGCGATCGAGAGCGGCGTCGACGTGCGCGGCTACATGCTCTGGAGCTTCATGGACAACTTCGAGTGGCGCGAAGGCTTCGAGAAGCAGTTCGGGATCGTGGCCGTCGACCACAGCGACCCGGCGCTGACGCGGCGCCCGCGCCAGAGCGCCGAGCTCTACCGCGAGCTGATCGCGGGCAACGCGCTGACCTCGGAGATCGCCGAGCGGCACGCGCCGGGCGTCATGAAGCGCTGGCCGGTCCCGGCCACCCTCCGCGCGCGCTGAGGGAGCTGTCGCCCTGAGCGACGGCGCCCTCAGGTTCGAGTGTGTGAAGAAGGAAAGCAGGAAAGCAGGAAGAAGGCTGCGGACGCAAAGGAGCAGGCTCTCTCTTTCCTGCTTTCTTGCTTTCCTTCTTCGTATCTCCGGAACGCGAAGGAGCTGCCGCGTTCAGCGACAGCTCCCTTCCCGCTCGCCGCCCGCCGAGGACGCGCGCCTAGTAGTCGTCTTCGTCGTATTCCTGATAGCGCTCGCCGCTCTCTTCGAGCGAGCCCTCGTGTTCCCCCCCTTCCTCCTCGTCGACTTCGAGGTGGAGCAGCTCGTCGGGGACCAGGCCCAGGGGGAGGTCGGCGCGCAGGTTGCGCGGGAACACGTAGACCGCCTCGTCGGGGCCCGTGAACACGCCCAGGCCCGCGTGTTCGTGGCCGGCGACCTCGAGGGCCGCCGTCAGGAAGGCCTCGAGCGAGAGGAGGGGGTCCTCCTCGAAGGTCCAGCTGGGCACGTCGGTCAACCAGGAGAAGGCCTCCACCGTGGCCAGGCCGCCGCCCTCGGCGGCCTCGACCTGGCCGCGCAGGCGCAGGGCGCTGCCCTCGACCGCCACGTCGACCTCGATCAGCTCGAGCAACCCGTGGCTGGCGGCGCAGGACTCGAGGATCACGCTCTGGAACCAGGCCGGCAGCTCGTCGGGGTCCGGCGCGTGCTCGGCCCGGTGGATCGCGAGCCCCAGCGCGGGGAGCCGCTCCTGCTCGTAACACTGGGCGACCCAGGCGCGGGCCTGCTCGGCGTAGCTCTCGGGGAAGGGCGCGAACCAGTCCTCCTCGTCGAGGAGGTCCAGGAACTCCTCGGCGCTCTCGGGCAGGCCGTCCGCCTCGTCGTCGAGGTCGTGGTCCACGACCCGCTTCAGCTCGCCTCCCTCGAGGCGGCGCAGCCACTCGGCGTGGTCGTCGTCCTCGTTGGGGAAGGCCCCGGTGGCCTCGTAGACGACCTCGCAGTCGTCGCTGCTGAGGGGGAGCACTCCCGCCGCGACGCCGCGCCGGTAGGCCGCCTCGGTCGCGACGATCAAGCCCATGCACTGGCCGAGGTCGGCGCCGACCGAGATCCAGTCCCAGGCCGCGCCGGCGTCGCTGCGGGCGCGATCGACCAGCTCGAAGAAGGCCCCGTCGATCCAGTCGCTGTTGGCGAACTCGCCCGCGTAGTCACGCCCCCCCCAGCGGAACGAGAGCGTGAAGCGCCCCTCGCTGCGCTGCTTGCCCGGGCGAAACCCGCCGACGACGTCCGTCGGCTGGAACATGCCGTAGGTCCCGCCGGCCATTTCGCCCAGGAGCTGGGGGTAGTCGTCGTCGCTGTAGATCGCCTCGCCGTCGAGGAGGGGGTTCATGAGCGTCAGCCCAGGCCAGCGCTCGTGCACCACCTCCTGCTTGCCCAGCCAGGCCTTGGCGCGCGCCTTCGCCCCCTCGGTGTAGCCCTCGAAGAAGTCGAGCTCCTCGAGGCGCTCCCAGAGCGCCTCGAGCTCCGCGGTGCTGGCCACCTAGCTTTTCAGCGCGCGACCGACGATCTCGCCGGTGTCCTTGCTGAGGCCCTCCTTGGCGGCGATCCGCTCCAGCTCCTTCTGCTGCAGGAGCTGACGCTTCTCGTCGAAGCGGCGCCACTGGTTGAAGGAGCTGACGAGGCGGGCCGTGACCTGGGGGTTGATCGCGTCCAGCTTGAGCACGCTGTCGCCCAGCAGGGTGTAGCCAGAGCCGTCGGCCTGGTGGAAGCGGGCCTGGTTCGCCATCGCGAAGGCGCCCAGGAGCGAGCGCACGCGGTTGGGGTTGGTCCAGGAGAAGTCGGCGTGCTCGATCAGGGCGCGCACGTCGGCCACCGTGCCGGGGTCGCTGCTGACGGCCTGCGCGGTGAACCACTTGTCGAGCACGAGCGGGTCGTCCTTCCACTTGGCGTGGAACTCCTCCAGCGCGGCCTCGCGCTGCGGGGTGGCCCGGTCGCAGATCGTGTAGAGGGCGGCCTGAGCGTCGGTCATGTTGTCGGCCTTGCGCAGCTGCTCGAGCACGCGCGCCGTGTGCTCCTCCTTGTCGAGGGTCGCCAGGTAGGCCAGCACGCAGTTCTTGAGCCGGCGCCGGTCGACCGCGGCCTTGTCGAGGGAGTAGGGCTCGCCGGTCTGGGCCTGCTCGTAGGCCGCGACCAGCTGGGCCTCCAGCTTGCCCGCCAGCTCGCGGCGGGCGAACTGCCGCGCGACGTGCAGGGCGTCAGGGTCGATCACGGCCTGGTCCTGGGCCAGCTTGTCCTCGGCCGGCAGGACCAGGGCCTGGGCCTTGAGCGAGCCGTCCAGGCTCGCGTCGGCGAGGAGCTTGCCCCAGGCCTCGACGAAGCTCGGATCGAGGCTCAGCTCGCGGCCGGCCGCGGAGGCCTCCGCCAGCTCGAGCAGGATCTGGCTCATGAGGGTCTGGCCGGCGTCCCAGCGGTTGAAGGCGTCGGTGTCGTGGGCCATGAGGAAGGCCAGCTCGTCGCGGCTGCGCTCGCTCTTGAGCCGGACCGGCGCCGAGAAGTCGCGCAGCAGCGAGGGGACCGGCTTGCTGGGCACCTGCTGGAAGGTGAAGGTCTGCTCGGCCTCGGTCAGCTGCAGCACGCGGCTGGTGCCCGCCGCGGCGTCCTCGCCCTCGAGCTGGAGCGGGAGCTCGCTCCCGTCCTCGGCCAGGAGGCCCATGGCGACCGGGATCAGGACCGGCTTGCGCTCCTCGTCGTCGTCGAGGGTGTAGCGCTGGCGCAGGGTCAGGGCGTAGGTCTTGGCGTCGGCGTCGTACTCACCCACGGCCTCGACGAGGGGCGTGCCCGACTGGCTGTACCAGTTCTCCATTTGGCTGAGGTCGACCCCGTTGGCGTCCGCCATGGCCTGGCGGAAGTCGACGCAGGTCACCGCCTGGCCGTCGTGGCGCTCGAAGTAGAGGTCCATGCCCTTCCGGAAGCCCTCCTTCCCGAGCAGCGTGTGATAGATCCCCACGACCTCGGCGCCCTTCCGGTAGACCGTGCCCGTGTAGAAGTTGTCCATGCTGACGTAGCTGTCGGGCCGGATCGGGTGGCGCATGGGGCCCGCGTCCTCGGCGAACTGGCGCACGCGCAGGCCGCGCACGTCGTCGATCCGCTTGACCGGCGCCGAGGTCATGTCCGAGCTGAACTGCTGGTCGCGGAAGACGGTCAGGCCCTCCTTGAGCGTCAGCTGAAACCAGTCGCGGCAGGGGACCCGGTTGCCGGTCCAGTTGTGGAAGTACTCGTGACCGATCACGCCCTGGATCGCCTCGTAGTCGGCGTCGGTGGCGGTGTCGGGGCGGGCGAGCACGTACTTGGAGTTGAAGATGTTCAGCCCCTTGTTCTCCATGGCGCCCATGTTGAAGTCGTCGACGGCGACGATCATGTAGATGTCGAGGTCGTACTCGAGCCCGTAGACCTGCTCGTCCCACTCCATGGACTGCTGCAGCGAGCGGAGCGCGTGCTCGCAGCGGTCCGCGTTGCGGTGCTCGACCCACACCTCGAGGCGGACCTCTCGCCCGGACTGGGTCGTGAAGCTGCCCGCGTGGCAGTGCAGGTCACCGGCCACGAGCGCGAACAGGTAGCTCGGCTTGGGGTAGGGGTCCTCCCAGCGGACCCAGTGGCGCCCGCCCTCGGCCTCGCCCGACTCGATCCGGTTGCCGTTGCTGAGCAGGACCGGGAAGGCCGCCTTGTCAGCCTCGATCCGGGTCGTGTAGCGCGCCATGACGTCGGGGCGGTCGAGGAAGAAGGTGATCCGGCGGAAGCCCATCGCCTCGCACTGGGTGCAGTAGTTGCCGTTGGAGAGGTAGAGCCCCGAGAGCTCGGTGTTCTCCTCGGGCTTGATCCGCACGACCGTCTCGAGGGTGCAGCGCTCGGGCAGCCCCGGGATCGTGAGGTGCTCCTTGGTCAGGGTGTAGCCGCTCTCGTCGAGGGCCTCCCCGTCGACCTTCACCGAGCGCAGCTCGAGCTCCTCGCCGTCCAGCACGAGCGGCGAGCCGGCCTCGCCCTGGCGGGTCAGCTTCAGCGTCGCGGTGACGTCGGTGTAGCCCTGCTGCAGATCGAAGGCCAGGTCGACCGTCTCGATCGTGAAGTCGGCGGGGCGGTAGTCCTTGCGGTAGACGGCTTGGGGCTCGGTCGTCTCGGCGGACTGGGTCATCGGGCGCTCCTCGTGTTTCGTTAGGGCGCCAGGGTAGTCCGAAAGGGCCGCTCCGTCTGCCCTCGGGTGTGCGCTGGCCCTCGACGGGAGCGCTTGCTACGGTCCTCGCCTTCCGGAGGCTCCGTGACCCGACTCCTCGCCCCCCTGGCCCTGATCCTGGCCGCCGCCCTGCCGGCCTCGGCCGACGTCCAGCGGGCGGAGCTCGAGGCGGCCCTCGGCAAGGGCCTGAAGTGGCTGGCGGACCTCCAGCAGGCCGACGGCTCCTTCAAGCTGCCCCCCGGTCAGGCCGACACGCTCGAGAAGGGCTTCCCCATGGGCTACACGGCCCTGGCGACCCTGACCCTGCTCAAGTGCGGCACCCCACCCGACGACCCCGGGATCGGCAGGGCCTTCGCCCACCTCTACCAGCTGCCCCTGCGGCGGGTCTACAGCGTCTCGATGCTGGCCCTGGCGATCGAGGCCCGCTTCGCGCCGCCGGCCGAGGTCAAGCAGAAGGAGCACAAGCGCGGCTACGCGAGCACCGCCCGGCGCTACTTCGGCAAGAAGGCCCGCAAGGCCGACCTGGCCAAGCTGCAGGAGTGCGTCAACTACCTGCTCAACAACCGCGCCGAGGCCAAGACGGGCTGGCGCTACCCCAGCCCCAAGGGCAGCGAGGACCACGACAACTCCTGCACCCAGTACGCGATGCTCGCGCTCAAGGCCGCCAGCCGGCTCGGGATCAAGGTCAAGCCGGAGGTGTTCGAGGGCGTGGTCGACTTCTTCGTCGCCCAGCAGGACCCTCAGGGTCCCCAGGTCTCCCCCTTCCCGATCCCGGCCGCCGACGGGCCGATCTACGACATGGTCCCGCTCAAGAAGCGCGACAAGCTGCTCGAGAAGCACAAGGAGCAGGAGCGCAAGGAGGCCGCCACCCGCGAGCGGAAGGGCGGCGGGGGCGGCGAGACGGCCGAGTCGCGCCTGTTCGCGGCCCGCGGCTGGAGCTACCTGAAGCGCGAGCTGAGCGACCGACCAGCGAGCCGCGTCGGCGCGGCCCCGCAGCGAAGCGAGACCACCCTGAAGTCGACGGGGAGCATGACCAGCTCGGGGGTGATCGCGCTCTGTATCGCCAAGAGCGAGCTGGAGCGCTACCCGCGCTCGTGGCGCCCGCGCCAGGAGGCGACCGAGACCGCGATCCGCGACGGCTGCGCCTGGCTGGCCGAGCACTTCCAGCCCGAGAGCAACCCCGGCTCGGGCGGCTGGAAGTACTACTACCTCTACAGCGTGATGCGCGCGGGCACCCTGGCGGGGACCTACCGCTTCGGCAGCCACGACTGGTGGGAGGAGGGCGCGGCGCACCTGCTCGAGGTCCAGGAGGACCAGGGCACCTGGCCCGACGCCAAGGGCCTCTCGCGGCTGAGCCGGACCTGCTTCGCGCTGCTCTTCCTGCGCCGCGCGACGGTCCCCTTGGTACCCTTCCCGCCCAAGCGGGTGATCACGGGCAGCGCCAAGAAGTAATGTCGGAGCCGCGCACGATCCTGGGCCGGAGTCCCTGGAGGAACGAGTCATGAGCGAGCTGGACCTGAGCCAAACCGAGGGCCTCGCGACGGCGATTCGCCTCGCGACGCGCACGGGCATGCCTGGCCGCAAGAACGACGAGGGGGCCCTCGAGGCGCTCGAGGCGGACCTCGGCCAGCCCCTGCCCACCCTGTGGCGCGAGCTCTTGCTCCTGAGCGACGGCCTGAGCGTGGACGACGAGCGGACCCTGCTCGGCGTCGGGCGCGGCGTCCCCGACACGGGCCCGCGGGCGGGGATCCGCGACGTGATCGCCTACTTCCGCGAGCGCGGCGCGAGCGGCGAGCGCCAGGTCGGGGCGGACTCGGTCCCGATCGCGGACCTGGGCGAGACGACCCTGGCCTTTCGGCTGGGGCACCCCGGCGTGCACGCCTACGACAACGACGGGCGCCTCAGCTCCGCGACCGAGTTCGACGGGCTGGAGCAGCTCCTGCTCTGGCTGGTGGCCTGCGGCCTGGCCCGCCACCTGGAGCAGATCGTCGACGACCGCGCCGATATCGACGACATCGTGTCCTCCCTGTGGCGGATCGACGCCCCGACCGAGAACCTCGAGCCCGAGGCCCTCGAGTCGATCGCGGCCGTGCTGGAGGAGGTCGAGGCCGGCGAAATGAGCCTCCGCGACGCCCTCGAGCAGCTCCGCGACGACATCGAGCTGCTGGACTGAGCCTCGGGCGGGCTCAAGCCCGCCAGGATGCTGCCGAAGATGGGTCCTGGAGGGCCCGTGTTTCGTTGGCTGGCTCGTCTCTTTGGTCGTCAGGCGCCCCCCGCCCGCAAGCCCTCGCCGGACGTCGTCGCCGCCGCGCGGGCCGCGAGCGCGGCGCTGGAGAAGGTCTCCGCCTCGCCCCTCCTGCCCGGGCCGAGCGACATGCGGCGCAAGACCGGGCGCCTGCTGACCCGCCCTCAGAGCGCCGAAGCCAGCGACGAGCAGCTCAACGAGGCCCTGCGGGCCGACCTCAGCCAACGCTGCGCCTCGCTGCTGGAGGTGTTCGGCGGCGACGAGCCCGACCTCGCGCGCCTGGTCGAGGGGCTGGACGCGGACGCCCTGGGCGCGGTCCCGCAGGTCCCGCAGGCCGCCCAGCGCGGGCTAACCCTGACCCTGGACGACTCGATCTCCGCCGCCGACCTGGCCGCGGTGTTCGAGACCGACCCGGCGCTGGCGCAGGCCCTGCTGACCACGGCCAGCTCGATCTACTACGGCGGCGTGAGCTGCGTCTCGATCCAGCGCGCGGTGGTCCGCCTCGGCCGGCGCAGCCTGCGCAACGTCGTCCTGCGCTACGCCATGCACGGGCTGGTGTGTCGCCCGGGCCCCGCCTTCGGCGACATGCCCGAGCGGATCTGGGAGCACCTGGCCGAGACCGCCCAGCTGGCGCGCACGCTGGCGCCCACCTGCGCCGCCGAGCCCGAGGAGGCCTTCGCGGTCGGCCTGCTGCACGACGTGGGCAAGCTGGTCCTGCTGGAGGCGGCGGCCGGCCTGCGCCGCGACGAGCGGCGTGAGCTGGAGCTCTTCGACCTCGGGCGGCTGCGACTAACGCTCGACTTGCTGCACGAGCCGCTGGGGGGCCTGGCAGCCTTGAGCTGGGACCTGGGTCCGGCCGCGGCCCGGGCCGTGGCGCACCACCACCGCAGCCCCGCGTCGCGGGCCGACTCGCCCCTGGAGCAGGTCGTGTTCCTCGCCGACAAGGTGCACCTCGCCCAGACCCGCGGAGAGGTCGACCTCGAGCTGCTGTGGCGAATCGGCGGCCTGAGCGGAAGCCCCGCCGCGGCCGAGCGCCTGCTCGCGAGCGCGGCGCTCGCCGCCTGAGCTACTCGGCGTTGCGCCAGGGATAGACGTAGGCGGCCGCGATCCAGAGGAACACAGCCGCGGGCGCGCCGCCCTGGCTGAGGACCCACAGGCCGAGCCCCAGCAAGCCCGCGAAGAGCCCCAGGCGCGCGCGGCGCGCGGCGCTCTTGGGGGGAGGCGGGGGATCGTCGCGAGAGCTGCGCCGCGGGCTCCAGGCCTTGAGCTCCTCGTCGTAGTCCTGGTCCTCGCCCCGAGCGGGGTCCTGGAGCGGGGTGCCCACGGGGCCCCGGCGCGCGTGAATCGCGATCCGCAGGGGCGCGGAGCCCCCGGGAGGCACCTCGGCGTTGGGCGGAGCGGCTGGCTCCTGCTCGGGCTCGGCGGGCTCCTCGGGCGCCGGGCTGCGCTGGGTGAAGCGCTCGCGGGCCCGCGCGATCAGCTCCTCGTTGAGCGAGGGGGTCGGGGGCGGGGGCAGGTTCTCGGGGATCAGCGCGCCCTGGCAGGCCATGGTCATGCAGCCGCCGCGTCCGAGCTCGTCCACGCAAGCCCAGTGGTAGGCCGTGCGGCAGCGGTCGCAGCGAACGCGAGGGCCCTCCGTGCCGAGCGCTTCGCGGCAGAGGGGGCAGCTCTCGCGTTCCTTGCTGGTAGGGCGTAGCTCGGTCCGCACGAACCCGTGATAGCACGCGCTCAGCGCGGGGAGCGCAGCACGCGGCCCTCCCGGCTCCGCTGGAAGGTCCAGCGCGTCGGGCCAGGGCCAATCCGCCAGCGTTCGCCCTCGCGCTCGGTCGCGAGGGAGGGCGCGTAGAGGCGCAGATACGCGCCCAAGAACTCCTCCCTGCACTCGCTCCCCTCGCCCCGCCGGGCCCGCTCGGCCAGCGCCCAGACCAGCTCCCGGCTGCCGATCCGATAGAAGTGACCCTGCTCGCGCGGATGCGTCACGAAGTAGGCCCGCGCCAGGCGCGCCTGCTCGACGCCGCCGACCAGCGCCAGCGCCACCAGCAGGCCCGCGCGCAGGCGCGGCTGGCCCGCGAGCGCCCTCCAGCCGGCGCGCGCGCCCCAGGCAGCGAGGAGCCCCAGGGCCGGCAACCCGAGCACGGCGCGCAGGGCGTTGGGCCCGCCTTGCGTCAGGGCGGCGGCCAGGGGAAAGAGCGCGATCCAGACGAGCAGGAGCGCCGCTCGGCGATCCCTGCGGCAGCGACGAAAGGCGTCCAGCAGCCCCGCGATCAGCAAGGGGATCAGCCAATGAGGGACGAGGCCGACGCCCTCGGGCGCGAAGCCGCGGCTGCTCGAGCCGCCGAAGAGGAAGCGCGGCGCGAAGTGCCCGCCGTAGGTCTTGGCGAACCCCCGCAGGGGCCGCTCCGCCCGCCAGATCGCGACCGCGTCGACCCGCTCGCTCCCTCCGCCCCAGAGCGTCCAGGGCAGCAAGGCGACGAACACCAGCAGCGAGGGGCCGAGCCCGAGCAGGATCTCTCGCCGCTCGCGGCGCAGGGCGAACCAGGCGGCCAGCGCCAGGGGCGGGATCAGCAGCCGAGCTGGCGGATAGGTCGCCGCCCCCAGGCCCAGGAGCAGGCCGCCGGCCAGCAAGCGCCCGCGGCTGGGGGCGCCCGTCCAGAGCGCGAGGCCCGCCACGACCAGGGTCGGGACGAGGGTCGCCCGCAGGGCCAGGCGGCTGAAGTGCCAGCCCCAGGGGAGGAGGGCCACGACCAGCGCCGCGGCGAGCCCGAGCCCCGCTCCGCCCAGCCCGCGTCCCAGGGCGAAGCTGGCCGCGACCAGCGCGATCCCCGCCAGCGCCGCCGGCAGCCGCGCGGCGACCTCGAGCGAGGTGCCCGTCGCGCGAGCCAGGCGCAGCCCGGGCCAGGCCAGCCAGGTGTAGGTCCCTTCGACGCGGCCCCCGCGCTCGTGGGCGAAGCTCAGCGCAGCCCGCGGCAGCTCGAGGGCGTCGGCGGCGGTCGCCGCCTCGTCCGGGTGCAGCGCCGGCGGAGCGCTCCCGAGCCAAGCCAGCCGCGGGACCGCGGCCACGAGCAGGATCAGCGCCAGCAGCCAGCGAACGCGGCGCCCCTGCGCCACCGGGTCGCCAGCCTCACCCACGCCGCGCTAGGCCTTCTGGCCGCGCGGCTGGGGAGCGCGCCCCGCGCTCTGCTCGAGCGCGCCGTGGCGCGAGGTCGACCCGCAGGGGGCGCACTGAGCGACCTACCTGTTCACCCCCGCGCAAACAAGCGCGCCGTCCGCGCAGCGCGAAGCCGAGCGCGCCCAGGGTCAGGGCGAAGCCGAGCAGCGTGAACAGGACGAGGCCCAGGTCTAGCACCCGGACATCCTAGCCAACCCATTGCGACACGCGCGCTGAGCACCTGCTCGTGAGGCGACCGCGACGAGAGCTGCGGGAAGGCGCAAGGTTCCAGCGCGGGACCCGGAGAGAGCGCGGAAACCCGGGACGCATCCGGCACGTGCCGCTGCGAGCGTGAGTCGACAGGAAATCGCTGCGACGCTTCTGCGATTCGCAGGGAGCCTCGGGTCTGTACATCCGTCCTAGGGACGGAACGCGCCTTGCCCAAGCCTTGGTTTGCGCCGATCCAGCGCTTGGCCTGCGCTTCGCCGTCAGCCACGCCGCTCGTCTCACGCCTTCGTCTCGCCTCGAGCGGCACACCCGTCGCGGCACACCCGTCCTGGGGACGGAACGCGCCTTGCCCTGGGCCCGGGTTGCGCCGATCCAAGGCCTGGCCTGCCCTTTGCCAAGGCAACCAAAGCGAGCGGGCGAGGATGGCTCCTCGCCCGCTCACCACTCAGGATTTCGGCTCGGCCCGACACCTGCGGGCCTACGTAAATGGGTCGCTTAGGGGTTGCTGCTGACCGGGGCGGCGCTGCTGCCGCCGCTGACGGCGCTGCCCATGCCGGTCGTGCTCACGCCGCCGGTCGTGGGCGCCGGGGCGTCCTCGATCGTGACGCGGATCGTGGCGCGGTCGGTCAGGCTGGCGTCCGCCGGGTCGGCCGCGATCAGGGTGATCCGGTAGGTGCCGGGGGCCAGGTCGTCGACCTTGACCTCGCGGCCGGTGCCCAGGGTGCGGGCCATGCCGCCGACGCGGAGCGCCTTCCAGGTCAGCTTGTCGCCGCGGAGGTAGCGGTTGCTGTCGGGCTCGTAGGCCGAGCCGGCGAAGGTGATCTCGGTCCCCTCGACGAACTTCTCGCGGTTGCCCGGGGAGGCAATGTTGGCCTGGGGGGCGCGGTTCTTGATCGTGACCAGGATCGAGACCTCGTCGCTGACCGAGCCGTCGCTGTCCTTGGCGCTCATGTAGACGCGGTGGGTGCCGAAGGGCAGGTCGCGGATCGTGAGGCGGTCGCCGGTGCCGAGGTCCTTGCGGCTGGTCTCACCCTCGCGGAGCACCGTCCAGGTCAGGTCGTCGCGGATCGAGCCGTCCTCGACGTCGGTCCCGCGGCCCGCGAACACGATCGCCTCGCCGCCGTTGAAGCTCTGCGCGTCGTCCGGCGAGCTGATCGTGGCGGTCGGCTTCTCGTTGACGAGGAGCAGGCGGATCTTCGCGCTCTCGGTCGCGCCGTGCTTGTCGGTCACGGTGCAGGTGATCTCGTGCTGGCCCACGCTCAGGGCGTCGGTCTCGAGGGTCGACTCGTAGCCCAGGCGGCCGTCGCGGTCGCTGCGCCACTCGATCTCCTTGATCGGGAACCCGTCGGGGTCGCTGGCGCGAGCCGTGAAGCGGACCGTGTCGGCCACCGAGAAATACTGGCCGTCGCCGGGGCCCGTGATCTCGACGGTGGGGGGGCGGTTGACGACGCGCAGCTCGACCTCGGAGCTGGCGCTCGCGCCGTGGGCGTCGGTCACGCTGACCGTGATCCGGTGGCGGCCGCCGCTCAGGTCGGCGCTGATCGTGGGCCCCCGCCCGATCCGACCGTCCCGGTTGGAGCGCCAGATCACGTCGTTGTCCTCGATCGGGAAGCCGTCGGGGTCGTTGACGCGAGCCTGCAGGTTGACCGTGTCGGCCACCGAGAACTCCTCGCCGTTGCCCGGCGTCGTGATCTCGACGGTCGGGGCCGCGTTCTCGACCTCGACGTAGACCTTCTCGCTGCCGGCGGCGCCGTACTCGTCCTTCACGGTCAGCGTGATCGTGTGCTTGCCGCCGCTCAGGTCGTCGACGCTCAGGACCGTGCCGCTGCCGAGGTCGCCGTCGCGGTCGCTCTTCCAGTGGACCTCACGGGTGATCCGGGCCGAGCCGCGGACCGGGTCGGGGTCGACCCCGTGGCCCTTGAAGGTCAGCGAGGTGCCGACGCCGATCTTGAGGCTGGCGCTGGGCTCGGTGATCACCGCCTGGGGCGCCTCGTTCTTGATCTCGACCCGGACCGAAGCGCTGCCCGTCTCGCCGGCGCGGTCCTTGGCGCTGACCGTGATCCGGTGCGCGCCGGGGCTGAGGTTGGTCCGCTCGAAGGTCGCGCCGTTGCCGATCACGCCGTCCTTGTCGCTCTTCCAGACCAGCGCCGAAGGATCGATCGCGCCGTCCTCGGTGTCGGTCGCCGAGCCCGCGAAGGTCACGGCCTGGCCGACGGGGACCACCGCGCTCGGACCCGGCGAGCTGATCGTCAGCTTGGGCGCGTCGTTGAGGATCGTGATCTCGTTGTCCTTGTCCTTGCTGTTGACCTTGCCGTCCTGCTTGATCGAGATCTCGTGCCGGCCGGGGCTCAGCTCGGGGACCGTGATCTCGCGCCCCTCACCGAGGCGCCCGTCGCGGCTCGAGTACCAGACCAGGGGCGCCTTGTTCAGGTCGTCCTGGTCCTTGGCGCCCGCGCGGAGCGTGACGGGGTTGCCGTAGCGGAACTCCTTCTGGCCGTTGGGGGTCTCGACGGTGAGGTCCTCACCGCAGCCGACGAGGCCGAGGAGCATCGTCAGGAGCAGTGCCTTTCCGAGGTGGTTGCGCTTCATGGGGGGTGTCTCTCTCGTGGGTGTCTTGGCCCGACCAAGTGCACGCCCCTTGCCAAACGCGATGTCCTTTCGCTGCACCGCTTGCGACGTCCATTCGGGACGAATGTGAGAACCACGTGACCAACTCACGACGCAGCGAGACGATTAATGCAACGTATCGAAGTGGGAGGCGTCGCCCCAAGCTCAATAGAATCGGTCGGTTGGCGAGGGCTCGTCCAGAATCGGCGCCGACTCGTCGCGAGAACTGGACGAGAGAGCGTCCCGGGTGGACGGGGGTGGGCGATGGCCTATGAAAAGGCCCGCAGCGCGAAGGTCGTGAGCAGCCCCAGGTAGTTACCCAGAGCCAGCCCCGCCAAGGCCGCGGTGATCCCCGAGAGCACCAGCTCGGAGTTCTTCAGCTGCTGCGCGACGGGCCCGATCATGGCCGGGCCGAAGATCGCGGCGCTCGTCGTGATCACGGCCGTGTCGCGATCGGTCCCGGTCCACCTGCAGAACGCGAGGTGCAGCGCGATCCCGACCACCAGCACGGCGGCGGTCCAGGCGATCAGCCAAGCGCTCGCGCCCTGCCCGAGCAGCTTGCCCACGTCGGCCAGGGTCCCGAAGCCGAGGCAGAACACCAGGATCCAGTATTCGCCCAAGGTCGGGCTGGCGCGGATCTCGCGGATCGGGCGCCGAGTCGAGGCCAACACCCCGAGGGTCGTGACCCCCAGGATCGCGGCCAGCTCCTGGTGCTCCTGGGGCAAGAGCAAGGACGCGCCGCCCGCCGCAGCGACGACGACGACCCCGAGCCCCAGCGCGGCCGCCCACGAGCGGAGCGGGATCGGCACCCGCTCGAGGGGCTGCGCCTCCTCGCCTGCCTCCTCACCCTCCGCATCCTCGGCGTGGGGGTAGTCGGGCAAGAAGCCCTTCAGCAGGTTCACGGCGGGCGAGAGGACCACGAAGCAGAGCACGCCCGCCACCAGCAGGTCCGCGGTCACCACCAGCGCCGTCGTGTCGGCCGACGCGCCCACAGCCGTCGCGACCGCGATCAGGTTGGGCGTGCTGCCGGTGTAGGTCCCGACGAGCATTCCCCCGACGGCGGCGCCCTCGTGCACCCGCCCCGCGAAGACGGGGGCCGTCACGAGCACGGCCAGGGTCATGGCCAGGAAGCTCAGCCCGCAGGCGCGCGCCGTCAGCGGCGCCACGCGCAGCCAGCGCCCGAAGTCCGCCGGGAAGAGCAGAAGCGGGATCCCCAGCAGGACCGCGATTGTGACCACCCCCTTGGTCACCCCGCCGTCGAGGGGCACCCCCAGGTTGGCCGCCGCGATCCCGAGCGCGTAGCAGACGATCACGGGGCTGAGCCAGCTGGGCAGGCGGTTGCGCCCGCCCAGGCGGAGCACGAGCGCGGGGATCACGAGCAAGGCCAGGGCCTGCAGGACCTGCGCCGCGCCCACGCGACTACTCGCCCTGGCGGATCACGAGCGCCTGGTTGGGGCGCACGTCGCGCAGGACGCTGCGCGTCCGGCGGCGGCTGGGCCAGCGGACCTCGAGCCGCTCGACGCGCTCGGCCGACCCGAGGCCGAAGTGCGCCTCGAGGGCGTCGTTGTGCCCGGCGTGGCCCTTCGAGCCGACCACCTCGCGGGTCAGGCGCTGCTTGGCCGTCCAGAGCGTGACCCGCGCGCCGAGGGCGTCGCGGGCGGCGCCGCCGGCCTGGGGGCCCGCCCCGACCAGGCGCACGCTCAGCCAGGCGCGCTTGCTCCCGACCACGTTCTCGAAGAGCGCGGGGCGCAGCACGCGCCCCTGACGACGCTCCTTGGGCAGGCGCATGTTGCTCTTGCCGACCAGGACGTCCACGTCGCCGTCCTTGTCGTAGTCGGCCAGGCTCAGCCCCGTGCACATGTCCCAGTCCAGCCCGGCGAGCTGGGTCACCTCGACGAAGGTCCCGGGCGGGTGCTGGCGGAACAGGCGCAGGCGCTGGTCGTCGGGGTATTCGCCCGAGGCGAGGAGCAGGTCCAGCCAGCCGTCGTTGTCGGCGTCCAGCCAGCCCACGTGCAGGTCCCCCTGGTTCCAGCGCGGGGTCTGGTGGTTGCGCTTGCCCACCTGATCGTCGCGGCGGAAGCGCAGGGGCGGGCCCTCGTTCATGAGCAGCGCCGAGCGATCCGAGCTCGGCCCCGCCCAGGCGTGGGTGATCTCGCCCAGGAAGCAGTCGAGGTCGCCGTCGTTGTCGACGTCGGCGCAGGGGGCGTCGAAGGAGTTGCCGTTGGAGCGGAAGGGCTTCTCGTCGGCGCGCGGCTGCCCGTAGCGGCGCCGGAAGAACTCCTTGATCTCGGCCGAGTAGGCGCCGCTGGTGTCGGCGTCGCCCGCGAAGCCCGTCGCGAGGCCGACCTCGCGGAAGGTGCCGTCGCCTTGCCCCAGGTAGAGCAGGTTGCGCTGCCGCCCGTAGGCGCAGAGCAGGATCTCGGCGTTGCCGTCGCCGTTGAGGTCCGCGAAGGAGACGCCGAAGGTCGGCCGCCGGCTGTCGAGGCGTCCGGCCTCGGGGACCAGGCTCAGCCCCGCCGCGGCGGTCGCGTCGCGGAAGCTCCCGCGCGGCCCGCCCGCCAGGAGGTGGACCGGATAGGCCTCATAGGGCCCGCCGCGCGCCTTGTAGCTCGCCCCCGTGACCAGGTCGAGCCAGCCGTCGCCCTCGCGGTCGAAGAGCCCCGCCGCGATCACGGCCTCCGGCGGGAGAGGCAGCGGCTCCTTGGCCGCCTCGAAGCGAAAGGGCGCGACCTGCCAATAGATCCGCGCCCGCGGCTTGCGCTGGGTCTGCTTGGGGTCGGTCGGGTCGTCGTTCCAGAGGACCACCGCGTCGCGGTCGCCGTCGTGGTCGAGGTCGCCGAAGCACACCACGCTGGGGCGCGGGCCCTCGCCACGCAGCCCGAGACCGCCCGGCTGCTCCTCGAAGCGCCGCCCGCCCTGGGGGTCGGGGACGTTGCGGAACACTCGCTCCCAGTTGAGGACCACGTCGGGCCAGGTGTCCCCGTCCAGGTCGCAGAACAGGTTGCGCGAGGAGAAGAGCTCGGCCGGCAGCCCGCGCTCGCGGGCCACCTCGCGGAACCAGGGCCCCTCGGCGTCCTGCGCAGGGGCGGCGCTCGCCCAGCCCAGGCAGGCCGAGCAGAGCGCGAGGGTGAGCAGGGGCTGCCTCACGGGGTCTTCTCCAGGGGGGGCTCGAGGGCGATCCGGAAGCCCACGTCCTCGGTCTGCTCGAGCGAGCCGCGCCGGAAGTTGCAGGCGCGGAACACCATCGGGATCACCTTGGGCCAGCCTCCGCCGCGCACGACGGGCAGCGCCTCGAGGGTGGCCTTGGGGGGCATGGGCAGGTGGTAGTCGGGCGGGACCTGCTCGGGGAAGGGCGCGAAGCGCTCCCCGCAGATCTCCTGCACGTTGCCCGACATGTTCAGGCAGCCCAGGGGCGAGGCGCCCGCCGGGAAGGCGTGCACGGGCGCCGTGAAGTAGTAGGGGTCCTCGTCCCGCCGGTTGAGCAGGCGGGCCGAGGGGTCCTCGTCGCCCCAGGGATAGATCCCGCCGCGGACGCCGCGCGCGGCGAACTCCCACTCCAGGCTGGTCGGCAAGCGCAGCCCTGCCCAGGCGCAGTAGGCCATGGCGTCGTCGTAGGTGACCCCGTGGACCGGGTGGTCGTCAGGCGCGACGAAGTGCGGCTGCTTGGCGGGCTCCGCCCAGTCCATGTCGCCGGGGTCCTTGCCCTCGTTCACGCGCCGAAAGAAGCCGCGCGGGGGCGCCTCGTGACCGGTCTCGGCGCAGAAGCGCGCGAACTGGGCCCAGCTGACCTCGTACTTGCCGATATAGACACCGCGCGTGCGCTTGGCCTGGCGCGGGGTGGGCGAGCGCCAGTGCTCGAACATTCCGGAGCCCGCCTTCCAGAAGGGATCGGTCGGGCCGCCGATCGAGAACTCGCCGGGAGGCAGCCAGCGCAGGACGCTCCCGTCGCGCTCCCACACGTAGTCACCGTCGAGCTCACCCGGGGTCAGCCCAGGCGGCAGGGGCGGGCGTGGATCGAGCTGGAGATACCAGCGCGGGAGATCGATCAGGCTGTGGACCGAGAAGGCGAGCGCCTCGACGCGCCGGCCCTGCTCGTCCTCGGCGAGGAGGGTCAACTGGTGGCGCCCGGCCGGCAGGGTCACCCGCAAGCGAAAGGTCGGGTCCTGCGGGGTCGTGCGCGTGGCGTCGTCCTCGTAGCCGGCCAGCCACACCTTCAGCGGTCCCTCGCCCACGACCCGGCCCGCGATCCTGAGGGTGCGCGCGCGCAGCTCGCCAGGCGGCTGCTCCTCCAGGATCAACCTGGGCGCGCTCGCCTCACCCCCGCCCTGAGCCAGGGAGCGCCAGGGCTTGGTGATCGCGAGGGCCGCGATCAAGGCCCCCAGGGCCAGGAGCGGAACCAGCCAGCGCAGGAGCTTGCCCAGGCCCGAGCGGAGCGCGCTGAGGGGCTGCGCCTCGGTCGGCTCACCGGCCAGGGCCCGCCGCAGGTCGGCGGCCATGGCCGCGCCGTCGGGGTAGCGCTCGGCGGGGTCGCGACGCAGCGCCTTGAAGCACACCGCCTCGACCCCGGCCGGGATCGTGGGGTCCTGGGCGCGCAGCGGCTTGGGCTGCGCCTCCTGGATCGCCTGGTAGAGGTTGTAGATCGAGGTCCCCTGAAAGGGGCGCTCGTCGACCAGCAGCTCGTAGAGGATCACCCCCAGCGCCCACACGTCGGTCGGCGCGCCCTGCGCCTCGCGGTCGCCGCGGACCTGCTCGGGGGCCATGTAGCCGGGGGTCCCCAGCTGGGCGCCGGTCCGGGTCAGGCGCTCGAGGTTGGCCGAGGAGGCGAGCCCGAAGTCGGCCACCTTGATCCGCTCGTAGGCGTCGACCAGCAGGTTGTCGGGCTTCACGTCGCGGTGGAACACGCCCTCGCCGTGGGCGTAGCCGAGGGCGTCCGCCGCCTGGAGCAAGAGCTGGAGTCGCTCCTCACGGCTCGACTCCTTGGCGACTGCGTCGAGCGAGCGCGCCCCCTCGACGAGCTCCATCACGAGGTAGAGCCCGTCGATCCCCTCCTTGCCCAGGTCGTGGACCTTGAGCACGCCGGGGTGATCGAGGCGCGCCGCCAGCTCGCCTTCGCGGCGGAAGCGCTCCTGGGCGACGGCGCTGGGCGTCGGCAGGAGGATCCGCTTGATCGCGACCTCGCGCCCGGTCTCGTTGTGGACCGCGCGGAACACGGCGCCCATGCCCCCCCGCCCGAGCTCCGAGGCGAAGCGATAGGCCGCCAGCCCCCCTCCCAGCGATCCCTTGCCGAGCAGGTCGGGCGGCGCGCTCCCGCCCGACTCGTCCCAGGCCGTCGCCTGCTCGTTGAAGGCCACGCTCGAGCCGCCCGGCTCGTCGACCCGCGTGTCGTCGGGGTGGTGGCTGTGGTCCGCCCGCGTGGGGAGCTTGGCGTCTGGGTCGTGGGTGATGTCGCCGGCGGGCTCGGGCTCGGACTCAGCCTCCCGCGGCTGGGGGACGAGGTCGGGGTCGCGGGTCTGGTCGTCGGGGCGCAGCGTCGTGTCGCCGAGCTCCTCCTCGAGGTCGGGCGAGTGGGTCTTGGCCGCCGGGTCCTCGCTCGCGTCCGCCAGCCCGGCCGGGGCCGCCAGGCGCCCGGTCCAGCGCGTGGACTCGTCGTCGAAGTCCTCCCGCTCCTCGGCGGCGTTGGCGACCGTCGTCTCGCCCGGCGGAGGCCCGTCCAGGGCGGCGAGAGGATCGCCGTCCAGCGCTGCGAGGGGATCGGGGCGCTGGAGCCCCTCTGGGCGATCGAGGTCCCACAGGGTGGCCTCGGCCGCGTCGTCGGTCTGCTTGGGCGGCCCCCCTTCCCCCTCGACGTCCCACAGGGTGGCCTCGGCGGGGTCCTTCTCCTCCTCCTGCGCGCCCTTCTCGTCGGCGTCCCAGAGGGTCGCCGAGGCCGGGTCGTCGTCGGCGGCCTCGGCAGGGCTCTCGGCCAGGGGCGCCCCCTCCCAGGACGTCTGGGCGTTGGGGTCCTCCGCTGGGGAGGCCGCGGGAGCCGGGCCGTCCCAGGCGGTCATGGCGTTGGGGTCGACCTCGGGCGGGGACGGCTTGCGCGCGAAGGGCACGTCGTCGCGCAGCTCCTCCTCGGGCGGCTCCTCCTCGGGTAGGGAATGGCCCGAAGGGGAGATCACGCGGTCATAGCGGATCGTGCTTCGCTGGATCTCCTCGACCGTGTGCAGCTGCTCGGGCGAGAGGACCGCCTCGAAGCGACGCGTCGTCTCGCTCAGGTCCTTCAGCTCGCTGAACTGCGCCTCGCTGACCCAGCCCCGCTCGAGCACGACCTCCTCGAGCCGGCCGGGCTTCAACGCTCCCAGCAGGCTCGCGAGCTGCCCAGCGCTGACCCAACCACGCGCGAGCAAGAGCTTGGCCAGGGTCGCGTCATCCACGCCCCTAGGTTATCCGCTCCCGCCCCTCGGCGCGGGCTCCTGACTCGCGGCCTCTCCCTTGACGAGCGCCAAGGGAGGGAAAGCCCCCTATGCTCGCAACCCCGAGGAGGTGCCATGAGCGGACCCGAGCCGGTCGGAGTCGACCTGCAAGACAGCAAGCAGCGCCTGGCCGTGCGCTGGAGCGACGGGAGCGAGACCGCCACGCCCTACCGCGAGCTGCGCCTGGCCTGCCGCTGCGCCCTCTGCGTCGACGAGCTGACCGGCAAGCCCCTGCTCGACCCAGGCACCGTCCCCGCCGACGTCGGCGTCGACACCTGCGAGGAGGTCGGCCTCTACGGGATTCGAATCGGCTGGACCGACGGCCACAGCACCGGGATCTACACCTGGGAGCGGCTGCGGAGCCTCGCCGGTGCCTGAGGTCCTGGCCGAGCGCCGCGGCGCGCGCCTGACCCTGACCCTCAGCGCGCCCGAGCGCGGCAACTCCCTCGACGAGGCCATGCTGAGCGCGCTGGAGGGCCATCTCCGCGCGGCGGCCAGCGACGACGAGCTGCGCCTCGTCCTCCTGCGCGGCGCCGGCGAGCGGAGCTTCTCCACCGGCTACCACGTGCCCTCGCTCCTGGCCGAGCTCGACCAGGGCCCGAGCGTAAGCGACTACGAGAACCATCCCCTCGAGCGCGCCCTGCGCGCGCTCGAGGAGCTGCCCCAGCCGAGCCTGGCGGCGATCGGCGGCAACGCCTACGGCGCCGGCTGCGAGCTGGCCCTGGCCTGCGACCTGCGCGTCGCGAGCGAGGAGGCCCGCTTCTGCATGCCCCCGGCCAAGCTCGGCGTCCTCTACAGCGCGACCGGCATGCGCCGCCTGCTGGAGCTGGTCGGCCCCTCGCGGACCAAGGAGCTGCTCTTCACCGCCTGCGTCATCGACGCCGCGCGCGCGGAGCGGATCGGGCTCGCGGACCGCGTCGCTCCCAGCGAGGCCTTCTGGGACGAGGTCGAGCGCACCGCGAGCGCGATCGAGGGCAACGCGCCGCTCTCGATTCGCCACACCAAGACGATCCTGCGCTCCTTCCTCGCGCCGCCCCCGCTCGACGAGGCCGCCCTGGCGGAGGTCGCCCGCCTGCGGGACGAGTGCTTTCGGAGCGAGGAGTTCCGGCGGAGGTCGGCCAAGCTAGGGAAGCGGTCTCGTTAGTCGGCGAGAGCGCCAGACAGCTCCCATTTCGCGCCCGTGCCCAGGGCTCAGCTGCCTTCCCCCCACCAAACCCGCTTCAAGAGCTCCATCGCCATGGCCCGCGCCCCGTTGGCGTCCGTCCACCAGTCCTCGGGGTAGCCCTGATCGCCCGGACAGGAGACGAAGCGCAGCTCGCGCCCGAGCGCCTGCGCCTCGCGGCGGAAGATCTTCGCGGCGCGCCCCGAGTGCCAGGGTGAGGTCACGAGCAGGACCGTCGCCTTGGGGGGCAGCTCGAGCAGCGGGAGCGAGAAGCGCGCGTCCTCGACGGTCGTGGTCGAGCGGCCCTGGAGCAGGATCCGCTCGGCGGGGACGCCGCCCGCGACCGCGCGCTCCTTCATGAGCTGGGCCCAACTCGTGCCCGGGTAGAGCTCGCCGCCCGACATGAGCAGCGGACCTTCGGCCAGGTGTCCGGCGCGGAAGAGCTCGAGCGCGGCGTCGACGCGCAGGCCGCGGTGCTCCCCCGCGAGGACCACGATCGCGTCGGCGGCGACCGCCTCGCTGCGCTCGATCAAGAGGCCTGGGAGCGCGCGCAGGAGCGGACGGTGGACCAGGAGCGCAGTGAGCGCGAGGACCGCCAACGCGATCGCCGCGCGGCGGCAGCCGCGCGGGCGAGGAGACGGGGTCTGGGGCTCGCTCACTGCGAGAAGCGGAACAGGCAGTCGCCCGTCTGAATGTAGTCCCCGCTCTGGAGCGGGCGCTGGCCGTCGATCCGGGCCTGGTTGACGAGGGTCCCGTTGCTCGACCCGAGGTCCACCAGCAGGAAGCCGCCCGACATGGGCTGGATCTGGCAATGACGGCGGCTGACGCGCTCGCTCGGGACGCGCACGTCGGCGCCCGGGTCACGCCCGATCACCATCGCGCGCGAGGGGTCCAGCGTGATCCGACTCCCCTTGAAGCCATCGGGCCCGTGAACGACCTCCAGCTCCCCTCGCCGCGCCACGGCCGGCGAGGTCGGCGGCACCGCGGGCATCGTCTGCTGCGGGGGCGGCGCCGGGGGCCCAGGCATCGGGGGCCCAGGCATCGGCGCGGGCCCGCCCGCGGGGTCCACCGTCGACGCGTTGGGCGTGACGAAGGGGGTCCCGCAGCTAGGGCAGTTGCCAGCTCGCCCAGCGAACTCGGGGCGCACGGACATGAGCTGGCCGCAGTTGCCGCACCGGAAGTGGATCACGCGCGCAGTGTAGCCGCGGGGGGGGCGGAGTGGAATCGCCTCCGGGGCAAGGACTTTCCCCCTCCACTCATCTGCTCGTGCGCTTGTTTCCGAGCGGCTGAGGGGCGATGCTAACCGAGGAGATAGGTGTGGGACGGACCCTGGCGAGCTATATCCTCGACGCCGGCAGCCTCGACGAGGCGGCCTTCTGCGAGCGGCATCCCCGCGACGTGCTCGTGGTCGAGCCCTACGCCATGGAGGAGGAGCCCGAGCTCTCCACCGCCGCGGGCGGCCATCTGACCTCGGGTGTCCCCAGCGTCTACCCCATCGAATCCAAGGAAGCCCACGGCATGGGCGACCGGATCACGATCGGGCGCACCGGGAACAACGACGTCACGATCCCGGCCTCGGACGTGTCAAAGTTCCACGGCTACCTGACCCCCGCCGAGGGCGGCGGCTGGAACTACACCGACGCCGACTCGACCTTCGGTTCGCGCCTCAACGGGCAAATGCTCCCGCCCAAGCGCTCGACCCCGATCTCCTGCGGGGATCGGCTGCGGGTGGCTTCGGTCGACATGACCCTCTACACGCCCAGCGGCCTCTACGCCTACCTCATGAAGGTCACCCGCCGCGGAGACGCCAAGTGAAGCCCTGGCGGATCGCGCTCCTGGCGCTGGCCCTCCCCCTCTTGGCGGGCTGCGGGACCCTCAACCGCGCCACCGAGGACAAGACCCAGCTCTACGGCGAGATCCCGACCGGCCTCGGTCGCTACCTCGAGGTCCGCGTCGCCGGCGTCGAGGACGAAGAGCTGCGCGCCGAGCTCCTCGGGGCGATCCGGCGCGAGTTCGTCCGCGGCGGCCTCTTCGAAGGCGTGCGGATTCTCGAGGGCGAGCAGCCCGGCTCCGCCGTGGCGAGCGAGCTGCGCGTCTCCCTCGAGGGCCGCTGGCACGAGCAGATCTTCGACCTCTTCGAGTGGACCGACGCCTACGTCGAGCGCTACGAGCTCGCGATCGAGCTGGTCGACGAGAAGGACGACCCGGTCCTCGCCGGACATATCACCGGGATCGGGATCGACGCCGTGAGCGACCCCGACTACGTCGACCGCCCCAAGCAAGAGGACGTGCGCCTCGCGGCGCTCCACGACGCCTCCATGAAGATGTCGCGCGCCCTGCGCCAGGCCGCAGGGGCCCGGGTCAGCAAGGTCCTCGAGAGCATGCCCCAGGTCAAGCTCTCGCGCCCCCTCGGCCTCGCGGCGCTGGGCTTCGACGACGAGGAGAGCGCGCGCCAGCGCCAAGGGCCGATCCTGCTCCACCACCTGCGGCGCGCCTTCAAGAAGCTCCACGAGCGCAGCTTCCTGCTCGTCTCCCCCGAGGAGATCGACCTCGCCCTCGAGCGCGAGGAGCTGGAGGACTTCGCCGACGTCGAGGCCTACAAGCTGGAGCGCGTGGCCAGCCACCTCCCCCTGGCCAGCCTGCTGATCTACGGCAACGTCGAGGTCGTCGAGGGCGGCGTGCGCGCCACGGCGGTCATGGTCGACCGCTCGGGCAGCGAGGTGGTCCGCGAGGAGGCCTCCGCGCAAGGGCTCGGCGCGGTCGCGGTCGTAGCGATCAAGCTCGCCCGCGGGCTGGGCAAGAAGCTGCAGGAGCTCGAGAAGGCGAACTAGGAACATCTCCGTTCCAGCCCTGGAACGCGAAGGAGCTGTCGCGCCTACGACAGCTCCCTGTTCGTCGGTTTGTGAAGCAGGAAAGCAGGAAAGCAAGAAGGCTGCAGGCTGCAATCGCGCTCCTTCCTGCTTTCTTGCTTTCCTTCTTCAATCTCCGAAACGCGAAGGAGCTGTCGCGCCAGCGACAGCTCCCTCCCTCTCTTCCGACGCTGAGCCCTACTACTAACCAGCCAGGTCCACGGGCTGACGGGCCATGCGCCCGGCGAGGCCGGTCACGAAGCTGAGGATCGCGTCGCGGTCCTGGTCGCAGAGGTGGGCCATGCGGGTCGAGAGCATGGCCTCAGCGCTCTCGCCGGCGAGCGAGCGGAAGCGGTCCTCGCGCAGCTGCCGCTCGACCTCCTCGCGCACGACCTCGGCGGCGGCCCGCTTCTCCTCCTCGAGGCGCTTCTGGCGCGCGGCCGAGAGGGTCTCGAGGTGCTCCATGGCGACCACGAGCACGCCCTCGAGCTCGTCGATCTCGGGGTGGATGTCGCGGGGCAAGCCGAGGTCGACCACGATCAAGGGGCGCTGGACGCCGGCCTTGCGGCGGGCGGCCAGGGCCGGCTCGATGTGCTCGCGGCGCAAGACGGCCTCGTCGGAGGCGGTCGCGGCGAACACCAGGTCCAGCCAGCCGGGGGGGTGGTCGAGGAAGGTCTCGAGCGGAGTCGGGGTGCCGCCGTACTTCTCGCAGAAGGCCTCGGCCTTCTCGAAGGTCCGGTTCACGACCAGGCACTTGCCGGTCGTGCCCTGGAGCGCCTGGGCGACCTTGCGCGACATGTCGCCCACGCCGATCAGGGCGGTGACGCCGGGGCCCTGCTTGCCGAAGTGCTGACGGATCTTCTGGAGCGCGATCGTGGCCACCGAGACGTGGGTGTCGCCCACGGCGGTCTCGGTGCGGACGCGGCGCGAGACGCCGATCGCCTTCTCGGTCAGCTTGTGGAGGGTCTTGCCGCACACGCCGATCTGGCGGCAGAGGTCGCGGGAGCGGCGCAGCTGGCCGCTGATCTCGGTCTCGCCCACGACCAGGCTGTCCAGCGAGCTCGCGACGCGGAACAGGTGGGTCAGGGCCTCGGCGCCGGCCTTGGCGAAGAAGGCCTGGCTGTCGACGAGGGCGCCGCGCTCGGCGAAGAAGCAGGAGACGGCGAAGCGCAGCTCTTCGACGCGCTCGGCGGTGGGGCTGGCGGGGAGGAGGGCATAGAGCTCGACCCGGTTGCAGGTCGAGACGTAGAGCAGCTCCTCGGCGCCCAGGGTCTGCTGGAGGGCCCGACGCTCGTCGTGAGCCTCAGGGGGGAGGACGAAGTCGCCCATGCGGCCGAAGCCGATGCGCCGGAAGGAGGTCCCCACCACAACCAAGCGTTCGATCACCATGACACCCTCCGAATCCCCTCGCTTAAGGGGCAATTTCCTCGCCAACGGCTAAGTTCCTGATCCGCAAGGCAGAGGTCCCACGATGGGCGCAGCATTTCGTAATGCCGCGCACGCCGTTCTCACCCAGAGCGATCCTGCCCAGCCAATCCGATTTCAGACCGCCCCGCCCACACGACCAGCTCTCCAGCTGGATCTTCGGCTCGAAATTCAAGGGCTTTAGCCCCCCTGCAGGCGGCTGAGGAGGAGGGGCAAGGTCGTCTCGGCGGTATCGCTCACGTGGACGAGGGGGTAATGAGGGGACGCGCCTGGGTCGAGGAGGACCGCCGGCTTCCCTCTCACGAGCGTGTTACGCAGGAAGAGCTCCGTCACACCGACGGAACACGAGGTCCCGGAGCCCGTCACCACCACCAGGAAGCCGGCGCGCTCCGTGCGCAGGTGAGCCACGGCCTCGTCGAGGGGTTCCACGGAGGACACCCTGGCGCGCGGTGGCCGGGGGCGCCAGGGACATGTCCGGCCAGGACTTATCCGGACCGGGGGCGACTCAAGAAGGCGCCCAAGCTGCTCAGCCCGAGCCAGCCGACGCCGACCAGGAGCAGGAGCGCGGTCTGCCAGGGGAAGCTGGGCGCCTCGCTTGGCGCGGCGTGGGCGGCAGCGGGTCGCGGAGCGGCGCGAGTGGGCCGGCCGGCCCCCTGGGCGAGCGAGACCCGGGTGCGCGCCGCGAAGGGGCCGAACTCTTCCACCTGGGCCGGCTGGCCGTAGCGCGCCGGCCAGGTCACGACGACCTTCTCCACGCGCTCGGCCTCTCCGAGCCCCACGAGCTGCTCGAGCGAGCACTGGCTGGCGTAGCCGCTGCCGACCCCGACCAGGCGGGTCTGGATTCGCTCGCCGGTGTGGACCCGGATCAGCGCGCCGACGGCCTCGGTGTTGGGGGCCTGCCCGCGCAGGCGGATCGCGAGCCAGGGGCGCTGGTTGCCGACTTGGTTGTCCCACAGCTCCGCGAAGGCCTCGTAGTTGTTCACCGCGTAGTCGACGTCGCCGTCGAGGTCGAAGTCGGCCACGGCCATGCCTCGGCCGTCCTTGGTCCCGGCCAGGCCGAAGGCCACGCCGACCTCGATGAAGCGGCCCTCCCCGGCGTTGAGCAGGAGCATGTTGGGCTCCCGCCCGTTCCAGGAGTTCCGCCCCACGAACGCGTCCGTGTAGATCGACTCTTCCTCAGCTTGGGTCTGGGAGCTCACGGCCCCCTCGGCGAAGGGCAGTCACAAGTCGTCCTTGAGCTCGCCCGTGATCCAGCCGTTCACCGTCAGCACGTCGAGCAGGCCGTCGTTGTCGGCGTCGAAGAAGCCGCTGCTCCAGAACCACCCCGGCGGGTCGGCGTTGGCCTCCTCGCTGGTGTCGGCGAAGCCTCCGTCGGGGCGCTGGCGGAGCAGGTAGTTGCCCTTGAGCGAGGCCCAGCCGACGCGGGCCCAGTCCTCGCCCATGTGGCGGCGGAGGTCCCAGAAGAGCTGCTGCAGCCGCTCCCGGCGCCCGGAGCGCACGATCCGGAGCACGTAGGCGCGAATGTTGACGTCCTCCGAGAACCAGCGCTGGTTGCTGCGGATCGAGGACACGTAGAGGTCGAGCAGTCCGTCGTTGTCCATGTCGCCGAGGCTGGCGGACATGCCGGCCGAGACCGCCAGGGTGTCGGTCTCGAGGGTCGCGTCCTTGAAGCGGCCCCGCCCCGTGTTGCGCAGCAGCACGTTCCGGCCGAAGTCGTTGGCGAGGTAGATGTCCACGTCGCCGTCGCCGTCGATATCGCCGGCGGCCGCGCCCAGGGTCAGCCCGCGATCGTCTGCGCCCGAGGCCGCGCTCACGTCGCGGAAGCGGAGCGGGCCGCGAGCGAGGTAGAGCTTGTTGGGCGCCCCGTTGCGCGTGTAGAGCATGGTGTCGGGGACCTCGCTGCGGGCGTCGAGGAAGCGCCCCAGGTAGAGGTCCACCGCGCCGTCGCCGTCGAAGTCGGCCGCGAGCGCGACGGCGGTCATGTCGTCCTGCGCCAGCCCCGAGCCCTCGGTCACGTCGACGAAGCGGCCGCCGCGGTTCTCGAAGAGCCGGTTGCGCCCGTAGAACTGCCCCACGAAGAGGTCGGCGTCGCCGTCCCCGTCGAAGTCGGTCGCGAGGGCGACGTTGGGGTGCTCGACGTCCGCGAGGCCCCACTGGCGGGTCACCTCGCGAAAGCCCTCGGGCAAGTTCAGGAAGAGGGCCAGGCCCTCGCCCTTGGTCAGGAGCAGGTCGTCCCGCCCGTCGCCGTTGACGTCGGCCGCGCTCGCGCCGCCGATCGCGTGGCGGATCACCTGGTAGCGCAGCGCGGAGCTGGGCGGGAGGAAGCGCGGGTCCGGCGAGCCGTAGTGGCGCAGGCCGCGCTCGCGGGCGACCTCGCGGAACAGGTTCCCGGGCCCCACGACCAGGCGAGCCCAGCGGAGGCCGAGCGAGACGGGCGCCCAGGCCTCGCGCGCGGCGCTGGTCGGGCGCCAGCGCGAGCGGAGGCTCGAGCGCATCACGGCCGGGCCGGCGGCGGTCGGGCCGTAGAGGACGAAGCGCAGGCGGACGGTCGCGGTGCCGTCGGCCTCCAGGCGCTCGAGGAGGTCCACCTTGAGCTCGACGTCGTCGACGTGCTCGAGGGGCGCGGCGAGCTGCGCGAGGAGCCCCGCGATCTCGCGCCGGGTCTCGGCGTCGGGGAGGGCGGTGACCTCCTCGACCCGCAGCGCGCCGAGGTTGATCGCGCGTGGCTGCCAGCGCAGCTCGGGCGGCCCGCTCTCGCCCGCGGGGACGCTGGGGTGCAGCCCGCGCTCGGCGTGACCCTGCTTGAAGGCCTTCTTGAGCGGGTTCAGGCCGGCCAGCACGGCGCGGCCGGTCTTGGCGTAGGCCTCGGCGCTGACGCCCTCCTCGAGCTGGGGCGGCTCGGCCGCCAGGCTCAGCGCGGGCGCGCCGAGGAGCGCGACCAGGAGGGCGACCAGGATCGGGCCGGCGCGAGTCACAGGGGCGCGGCCACCGTCTCGACCACGCGCTGCATGGCGTCTCGCGCGCGGCTGCGGCCGGCGCCCAGCTCGTCCTCGACCACGATCCGGTGGGCGAGCACGGGCACGGCGAGCTCCTTGACGTCGTCGGGGATCACGTAGTCGCGCCCGCGCACGAGGGCCAGGGCCTGGGCGGCGCGGCGGAGCGCCAGCGAGCCGCGCGGGCTGACGCCGACGGCGACCTCGGGCGCGTCGCGCGAGGCGTGGGAGATCGCGACGATGTAGTCGAGCACCGAGTCCTCGACGCGGACGTCGCGGGTGGCGGCCTGGAGCGCGAGGACCTGCTCGCCGGTCACGACGGGCGTCAGGTCGCGCAGGGGGTGGGCCGTCTGCTGGGCCTTGAGCACCGCCCGCTCCTGCTCGGCGGTCGGGTAACCGATCTCGAGCCGGATCAGGAAGCGGTCGAGCTGGGACTCGGGCAGGGGGTAGGTGCCCTCGAACTCGAAGGGGTTCTGGGTCGCGAGCACCAGGAAGGGCTTGGGGAGCGGACGCGTCTCGCCGTCGACCGAGACGGCCGCCTCGCTCATGGCCTCGAGCAGCGAGGACTGGGTGCGGGGGTTGGTGCGGTTGATCTCGTCGGCGAGGACCACGTTGGCGAACACGGGCCCCGGCTTGAACACGAAGCGCTGCTCTTGCTGGTCGTAGATCGAGACGCCCGTGATGTCGCTCGGGAGCAGGTCCGGGGTGAACTGGATCCGCTTGAAGGCGCAGTCGATCGAGCGCGCCAGCGACTTGGCCAGGGTCGTCTTGCCGACGCCGGGCGCGTCCTCGATCAGGAGGTGGCCCTCGGCGAGCAAGGCCGTCAGCACGGCCTCGACGACCTGCTCCTTCCCCACGAAGACCTTGCGGACGTTGGCTGCGAGGGACTGTACCAGCTCGGTCGTTTCCGTCATGGCGGGATCTTAAGCGCCCCGACAGAGCATGGGGAGGCGCAGGCGAGCGAGCGGGGGCTGACCCCAGCGCCTGAGGGTCCTCGCGCTGGGGAGCGGGAGTGATTAGGCTGAAGCCGGGATCGGAGGGTCTGGCTTGACGAGCAGCGGTGACCTGCACGGGTTACCCGGGGTCGTCTCTTTCCAGCGCATGGGAGGGGAGTATCGATCGCTGGGGCCCGGGATCGAGGACCTCTTTGGTTACTCGGCCGAAGCGCTCCTCAGCGGAGATCCTCCGCCGCTCGAGCTGGTGCTCGCGCGAGACCGCGAGCGCGTCGCGCGACACTGGCGCTCCCAGAAGGGCCCGGCCACGACGACCTTCCGCGCGCTCCACCGCGCCGGCCACGTCGTGACCGTCGAGGAGCGGATCAGCGACGCGGGCCTGGGCCTGTGGCTGGACCGGGGTGAGCTCGAGCGGACGCGGCAGCGCGAGGAGGCGGAGCTGCTCATGCGCCGCCTCGGCGAGCTGGCCGGCGGGATCGTGCACGAGCTCAACAACCCCCTCGCGGGGATCGTCAACTACGCCCGCGTCGCGCAGCGCCTCGCGGGCGAAGACGCGCGCCTGCGCGAGGTCGCGGACGGGATCCTGGCCGAGGCGCAGCGGATGTTGGACACGGCCGACACCCTGCGCTCGCTCTCTCCGCGACCCTCTGGGGAGGGACCCCGAGCCGTCGCGCCGCAGGACCTGCTGCGCAGCACCCTGGGCCTGATTCGGGCCCCCCTCCGCGACGCGGGGGTGCGCTACGCCCTCGAGCCGGCCCCGGCCGAGCTGCCCCATGTCGCCGAGCGCGGCCACGGGCTACACGTCGCGCTCCTGTTCCTGGTCGACTCCCTGCGCGTCGCCCAGCCCAAGTCCCTGACCCTGCTCGCGCGCCGGGTCGGCGGGCACGTGGAGCTCGTCCTGGCCCACGACGCCAAGGGCGAGCCGGTCGGCGTCGACCTCGTGCGGGATCTCCTCGGCGAGCACGACTGCGAGCTCGAGCAGCGCGGGAGCGGCAACGCCCGCGAGATCCTGGTCCGCGTCCCCATGCTGGGGGACTGAAGCAGGCTGGTCACCGGGTGGCCCAGCGGCCACCATGCTCCCGTGCGGATTGGCGGCTACGAAGTCGTGCGGGAGCTCGCCCGAGGCGGAATGGGCTTGGTCTACCTGGCCCGGGATCCCGGCCTGGGGCGGGAGGTCGCGCTCAAGCTCTTGGGCCGGGCGACGGCGGAGTCTCGCGCCCGCTTCGCGCGTGAGGTCGAGGCCCTCGGCCGCCTCCGCCACCCCGCGATCGTCTCGGTCCACGCGGCCGGGGAGGACGAGGGGCGGCCCTACCTCGTGCTCGACTACGTGCGCGGCCAGTCCCTCGCGCAGCGCCTCGAGCGGGCCGGTCCGCTCACGGTCAACGAGGCGCTCGAGCTGCTGCAGGAGCTCGCGGGCGCGGTCGAGTGCGCCCACGCGGCCGGGATCCTGCACCGGGACCTCAAGCCGGCCAACGTGCTCCTCGACGAGGGGGGGCGCCCGCAGCTGACCGACTTCGGCCTGGCGCGGCTGCGCGCCGAGGCCTCTCAGCTGAGCAAGACCGGCCAGCTGAGCGGGACTCCGGGCTTCTGGGCCCCCGAGCAGGCGCGCGGCGACCAGGGCCAGGTCGGGCCAGCCACCGACGTCTACGGGCTGGGCGCGACGCTCTACGCCTGCCTGACCGGGGAGCCCCCGATCCACGGGGCCTCCCTGGCCGAAGCCGTGATCGCCACTCAAGAGCGGGTTCCCAAGCCACCCTCTCGCCTGCGCCCCGACCGGGACGCGCGCCTCGACGCGCTCTGCCTGCGCTGTCTGGCCAAGGACCCCGCGGAGCGCTTCGCCAGCGCGGGCGAGCTGCGTCAGGCCCTGGCCGACGTCCGCGCGGGGCGGAGCGGAGCCTGGGCCAAGGGGCCGCCTCGGCGGCGCTGGTGGCCTGCGCTGGTCGTCGTGCTGCTCTGCGGACTCGCCCTGGGCTGGTTCCTGCGGAAGCGGGCGATCCAGCGCCGGCTGGAGTGGTGCTTGCGCCTGGAGGGCTTCCCCGAGCACACACCCGAGCGGCTCCCGGCGAACCTCTTCGAGTGGTCGCTCTCGCACGGCAGCGGCCAGGCGCCCAGCCTCGAGGACGTGGTCGCGGCGCGGGCCCATGTCGACGAGTATGGCTACCGCTTCATGGGGAGGGAGCAGAGCAACGAGCTCCTCGAGCGCTTCCAGGCGGCCGAGACCATGCTCCGCTACCGGAGCGGAGAGCCCTACGACCGCCCGCTCATGGGGGGGCAGTGGCCGCGGATCGCGAACGCCACGATCGCGGCCGAGGAGGGGCGCGCCGAGGAGGCCTGGCGCTGGATCAGCGGCGCGCGCGAGGGCGACCTGCGCCAGTTCGTGGCGGGGGTCGTGTTGGGGCGAGCCCAGGGGGACGCGCTGGCGCGCAGCGCTTCGTGCCAGGATCTGGACGAGCTGCGGCTCGCGCTGGAGCGCCCGCGCTCGCGCGCGCGCCGGCTCGGGATCGGCCACCGAGCGCGGGCTGACTGGCCGATCCACATGCGAGCGCGGCTGGAAGACGCGGCCCCCTCCTGGCGCGAGCGGCTGGGCGGCCCTGAGCTGCGGGACCCTGCGCGAGCGTCCGACACGCTCCAGATCCTGGGCGCGATCGGCGAGGAGGTGCGCGACCCCGGCCCTCGCTTCGCGCGGGTCCTGAGCGAGTCGCGCGCCGCCTTCGACGCCTGGGCGCTGGCCAAGCCCACCGAGCGCCTGCCCCGCGCGATCGAGGTCGGAAACGCGCTCTTCGCAGCCTTCCCTGGCGTCGCTGAGCCCTCCTCCTTCGAGCGAGTCGTCGAGGCCTACACGACCTCGCTCCCGAGGGTCGTGAGCGTGGGGGTGGCCTGGGCCATGCTCCGCGCAGGGATCTTGCCGCGTCAGGGGCACGAGCTCCTCGTCCTGGCGCGAGAGGGAGGCCCCGACCGGCTGCGGCAGCTGGAGCCCGACAGCCGCGCGGCCGCGTTCTGGGAGGTGATCCGACTCCAGCGCGACCTGCGCCCCTATGACCGGGCCGAGGCCCGCCGCGTAGTGGAGCTCTGCCAGCGCGCCCGCCAGGCGCCCCTGGCGGACCTCCACCCGGCGCTGGCGGCCTTCGCCTGTCTCTACGAGCTCCAGGCCAGCGGCGTGGCGCGGGGCGAGTCGCTCGAGCTGGCGCGCGAGGGGTTGCGCCTGGTGGACCTCGCTCGCTTCCCGGACCTCTACATGTCCCTCGCGCGCCGCGAGCTGCAGGAGCTCCTCGCCCAGGGGCGCGAGAGCGCCAAGTGCCGCGAGACCATGCTCGCGCGGATCGAGGCCTTCCCGCGCCTCCTCGAGCAGCGCCCCGAGCTCCAGCGCGAGAACGCCTTCACGCACGCCTGGCGCGACTGCTATGGCCCGCTGCTGGTGCAGGCCCACCGCGAGCAAGACTTCGCGGCCGGGGCAGCGCTCGCCCGTCGCTACCTCGAGATCAAGCCGCAGGCCACCGACGACACCTACTACCTGGCCTGGACGCACTTGGCGAGCGAAGCCCGCCGCACGCAGGGACCCGCGGCGGCGCTCGAGCTGCTCGCTCCCCACCTGCGCCGCGGGCCCGAGACCAGCCACCTCTTCGCCGCCGAGGCCGCGGTGGCGCTGTGCGCCGTCGGTCGGCGCGACGAGGCGCGCGCGCAGCTCGAGCTGGCGAGCGAGCGCCTCCCCATGGCCGCGGCGGCCTTGCGCGAGATTGGGGAGCGCCTGGAGCTCTTCGCGCGCGACCAGTGAGCGCGGCTTGCCCTCAGCCGGCTCGGGCGTGACAATTCCGCGCCATGCGTCATCCGCTCAAGGTCCTGCTGCTCGTGTTCCTGTTCGGCGCCCTCGGCGCCGGCGTGGCCCTCTACCTCCAGGGGCAATCCGGAGGCGGCGGCGAGCGGGTCTCGGTCTACAGCGCCCATAGCCAGGACGTGATCGACGCGCTCGCGGCGCGCTTCACCGCTGAGACCGGGATCGAGGTCGACGTGGTCAAGCTCGGCTCGGGCGAGGTGATCCAGCGCGTGCTAGCCGAGCGCAAGGCGCCCCAGTGCGACGTGATCTGGAGCATCGCGGGGGATCAGCTCGAGGGGCACCCCGAGGTGCTCGACCCCTGGCGCCCCAAGGCCTTCGAGGCCGTCGAGCCCGCCTACCGCCAGGCGGTCGGCGAGAGCCCCTGGCTGCCCTATACCGTGATCGTGCCGGTGTTCCTGGTCGGCAAGGGCGAGGGCCCGCGCCCCACGCGCTGGGACCAGCTGGGCGACGCCGCGCTGAAGGACCAGCTCAGCTCGGCTCGGGCGGACAAGTCGGGCTCGGCCTTCATGCAGCTCGTCGCGGTCTTGCGGCTGCACGGCGAGGAGAAGGGCTGGCCGATCGTGGACGCGCTGCTGGGCAACGCCGTCCTCTCGGGGAGCAGCTCCGCCGTCCCGCGCCTGGTCAACGACGGCGAGGCGCGGGTCGGGATCACGCTCGAGGACAGCGCGCGGCGCTACGTGAAGGGCGGCGGGCCGGTCGAGCTGGTCTACCCCGAGGACGGGACCCTGACGGCGCCCGACGGCCTGGCGCTGGTCAAGGGCGCGCCCCACCCCGAGGCGGCCAAGCGCTTCGTGGAGTGGGCCCTGAGCAAGCCCGTCCAGGAGGCGCTGGTCAAGGAAATGGGCCGGCGCTCGGTCCGCAGCGACGTCGCTCCGCCCGAGGGCCTCCCGCCCTTGAAGGAGATCTCGGCGCAGCCCTACGACTTCCGCTGGGCCGCGGAGCGCAAGGAGACGCTCTTGAAGCGCTGGCGCGAGCGGGTCGCGGCCCTGGGCAAGTAGCGCCTGTGTCCGTCGAGCTGCGCGAGATCAGCAAGCGCTTCGGCGAGGTCCAGGCCCTCGCGGCGGTCTCGCTCAGCGTCGCGGCGGGAGAGCTGTTCACGCTGCTGGGGCCGAGCGGCTGCGGCAAGACGACGCTCCTGCGCACGGTTGCGGGCTTTCACCGCCAGGACGCGGGCGTGGTCTCGATCGGGGGACGCGAGGTCGACGAGGTGCCGCCGCATCGGCGCGACGTGGGCCTGGTGTTCCAGAGCTACGCGCTCTTCCCGCACCTGAGCGTGGCCGAGAACGTCGCCTTCGGGCTCGAGGAGCGCCGCGTCGCCCGGGCCGAGATCGGGCCCCGGGTCGAGCGCGCCCTGGCCGCGGTCCGGCTGGAGGACCTGGGCGAGCGCCGCCCCGACCAGCTCAGCGGCGGCCAGCGGCAGCGCGTCGGGATCGCGCGGGCGCTCGTGATCGAGCCCGCGGTCCTGCTCATGGACGAGCCCCTGAGCAACCTCGACGCCAAGCTGCGGGTCGAGACCCGCAGCGAGATCCGCGCCCTGCAGCAGGCGGCGGGGCGCACGACGCTCTACGTCACCCACGACCAGGAGGAGGCGCTCGCGATCTCGGACCGCTTGGCCGTGTTCGAGGCGGGCCGCGTCCAGCAGGTCGGCGCCCCAAACGAGGTCTACCGCCGTCCCGCCAACGCCTTCGTGGCTGGCTTCGTGGGGCGGATGAACTTCCTCCCCGCCGCGCGGGCTCCAGAGCTGGCCGGCGCGGCGCACCAGCTCGGGCTGCGCCCCGAGGACCTGAGCCTCCACCCCGCCGACGGCCAGCTCTCGGCGCCCAAGCTCGCCGCGCGCGTCCGGGCGCGGGTGTTCCTGGGCCCGGTGCTGCAAGTGCGGCTCGACTGCGGCGAGGGCCTGGAGCTCGAGGTCGAGGTCCACCGCCCCGAGCCCAGCGCCTGGCGCGAGGGCGAGGAGGTCCAGGTCGAGCTCGCCCCCGAGCGAGCGCACCGCTTCGCGGCGGACGGGTCCCGGGTCGAGCCCCCGGAGTGAGGGCGGCGCGCGACCCTTGGACCTGGGTGGTCGTCGCCGGCTACCTGCTGGTGGCGATCCTGCTGCTCGTACCCCTGGCGAGCATTTTCAAGCACGCCCTCCTGGACCCCGAGACGGGCCAGCTCTCGCTGGTGAACCTGGCCGAGGTCGCGACCAACCCCACGTATCGCAAGGCGCTCGCGCACAGCCTGGTGGTCTCGCTCGGCGGCGCGCTGGGCGCGCTCTTGCTCGGCGTGCCCTTGGCCTTCCTCCTGGCGCGCTACGAGATCCCCGGCAAGCGGCTGCTCTCGACCCTGGCGGTGCTCTCGCTCCTCTCGCCGCCCTTCATTGGCGCCTACGCCTGGATCCTGATGCTCGGCCAGAGCGGCTTCGTGCGGCGCTGGGTGGACGGGTCGCTCGGCCTGGACCTCCCCACGATCTACGGGCCCGGCGGGATCGTGCTCGTGTTCGCGAGTCAGTATTACGCCTTCGTGTTCCTGCTCACCCGCGGCGCCCTGAGCGCAGTGGACCGGACCCTCGAGGAGGCCGCCGCGAGCCTCGGCGCGAGCCCCTGGCGCCGCTTCCGCCGGGTGACCCTGCCCCTCGTGCTGCCCTCTCTCAGCGCCGGCGCCTTGATCGCGTTCATGATGTCCCTGGCCAACTTCGGGACGCCCATGATCCTGGGGCGGAACTACCGCGTCCTGCCGACCCTGGCCTACGACCTGTTCACGAGCGAGCTCTCGACGCGCCCGGGGTTGGCGGCCGCGGTGTGCCTGGTCCTGATCGCGCTCTCGGGCTGCGCGCTCGTGTTCCAGCGCGTGCTCTCGCGCCGCAAGGTCGCGGGGGACCTGCTCGCGCGCCCTCGGGTCGAGCGCCTGCGCGGCTGGCGCCACGTCCTGGCGGTCGCGCTCTGCTACGGAATCGTCGCGCTCTCGACGCTCCCCTTGCTGGTGGTCGCGGCGACCTCCTTCCGCCGCACGAGCGGCCCCGTGTTCCAGCCGGGCTTCGGCCTCGACAGCTACCGCGCCGTGCTGGCCGGCGTGCCGCGCGCGATCGGCAACAGCGCGGTCTACTCCCTGGCCGCGACCGCCGCGATCGTGGTCCTCGGCGCGCTGCTCGGCTACGCGGTCGCTCGCCGCCAGAGCCTGTGGGCCAAGGCCCTCGACGGCTTGCTGATGCTGCCCTACCTCGTCCCGGGCCTGGTCCTCGGCATGGGCTTCGTGGTGACCTTCGACGAGCCGCCGCTCTTCCTGCTCGGGGGCCCTGCGATCCTGATCCTGGCCTACCTGATCCGCCGCCTGCCCTACTCGGTCCGCAGCAGCGCGGGGATCCTCGCCCAGATCGACCCCAGCCTCGAGGAGGCCGCCGCGAGCCTGGGCGCCTCACCGACCCAGTCCTTCCTGCGCGTGACCCTGCCGCTCATGACCCCCGGGATCCTGGCCGGCGCGCTCCTGGCCTGGGTGACCGCGATCAACGAGCTCTCGGCCTCGGTCGTGCTCTACGTCGGCCGCACGATCACGATGCCAGTCAAGATCTACCTCCAGGTCCTCGACGGCACCTTCGGCCCGGCCGCCGCCCTCTCGACGATCCTGCTCGTCGCGACCGGCGCGGCCCTGTTCGCGGTCGAGCTGTTGCGCGGCCCGGGCGAGTCCGAGCTGGTGTGATCCGTCCGGGGGACGGATCAAGAGGCCCCTGGACTTGGGGTTGGCTCGCACGTCGGTCTTGGCTTGAAAGTTGCGCGCGAAATTCCAGGTCCGCCGGGCGCTGGGGAGAACCCGGTTCTGGGCCCTTTGAGGGGCTGAGCGCGGGTGGCTGAGGGCGCAGCCTGGCCGCGCGCGTACGGAGGAGCGGGCTCGGCCTGCGTGGCAGGCGAGCGGCGGGCAATTGTGTGGATCGGACGACGGTCAGGCCCCTAGGGGCTAGGTGTCGGGGGGATCGCGCGGGGCAGGGAGGGCGCGGGGGAAGCGGTGGCGGCCCCAGGTGCCGGGTGGGAAGCGCGCGGGTCGACCCTCGCAGAGGTTCACGTAGGCCGCGCGGTAGTGAGCCTTCCACGCGCCTAGACCGAGCGCACGCCTTGCGGCGCCGGCGACAGCTGGCGGGCTAGCCAGCGTCGCTTGGGGCATGAAGGTCACCGGCCTCCAACTCGAAGCGGCCTGGACGCTGCCCTACCTCAACGCCGCACCGCGCGGGCGCGGGGCGGTCGAGGTCGAGCTGCCCGTGCTCGAGGGCACCGTCGCCGGGCTCCCGGCCGAGCTCGAGGCGCTGGTCGTGACCTCCGACCTGCAGGGACGCGAGCTGCCGCGCCCCCAGCATGGGCCCCCGCGTCTGCTCGGGGAGGCCCTCGCCGAGGAGCTCGAGCTGCGCTCGCTGATGGGCGAACTCCCGCCCCTGGAGCGGGTCGGGGTCGTCCTGGCCGGTGACCTCTACGCCGTGCCTGGCGCCGCCAAGCGCGGGGGCTACGGCGACGTGCGCTCGGTGTGGCGCGCCTTCGCCGAGCGCTTCCGCTGGGTCGCGGGGGTCGGCGGCAACCACGACGGCTTCGGCGACGAGCGCGGCCTGCGCGGGCTGCACCGCTTCGCCGCGCGCGGGGTCGGGCACGTCCTCGACGGCCGCGCGACCTCCCTCGACGGCCTGCGCGTGGGCGGCCTGAGCGGGATCGTCGGCAACCCCCGCAAGCCCATGCGGCGCCGGCTGGACCTCTTCCTGGAGCGCGTCGGCGAGCTGGTCACGCGCGGGCTGGACCTGCTCGTGCTCCACGAGGGCCCCGCGATCCCGGGCGCCGCCCGCCGCGG
>MDTG01216391.1_pt1 | contig 42298 bp, 51 predicted proteins | sample 811421 | NCBI WGS metagenome assembly MDTG01 (sample SAMN05326645, study PRJNA326480) | marine metagenome | isolation source: seawater | place: Pacific Ocean: South East | collected 2011 | reverse complement strand
TGGTGGATAAGACAAGCAATTACAAGATCGATTGCTGACCAAGCGAGAACAATCAGGATACCTGTTCATATGATTGAAACTATTAATAAGTTAGTGAGGACTGGGAGACAAATGCTTCATGAAATTGGAAGAGAACCTACCCCTGAAGAGCTGGCTTCTAAATTACAAATGCCACTTGATAAGGTTAGAAAAGTAATGAAGATTGCAAAAGAACCAATTAGTCTTGAAACACCAATTGGTGATGAAGAGGATAGTCAACTTGGTGATTTTATTGAAGACAAGCACGCTATTTTACCACTAGACAATGCCATTCAAGGAAATTTGAAAGAAACTACAACTAGAGTTTTAGCTAGTTTAACTCCAAGAGAAGAAAGAGTGCTTCGAATGCGGTTTGGAATTGGAGTGAACTCTGATCATACTTTAGAAGAGGTGGGGCAACAATTTTCAGTTACAAGGGAAAGAATACGTCAAATTGAAGCAAAAGCATTAAGAAAGCTTAAACATCCAAGTAGAAGCAGAAAACTAAAATCATTCTTAGATCAATAGCTAAAATGATAGAAAATAAAATTAAGACTTAACCATGATAGGATCGTAAAATGCGCTGCCCTTTTTGTGGAAATACTGAGACACAAGTTAAAGATAGTCGCCCAGCAGATGAACATGTCTCTATTAGAAGACGAAGATCATGTCCAGGCTGTGCAGGGAGATTTACAACTTACGAGAGAGTGCAATTAAGAGATCTAATTGTAGTAAAAAAAAATGGGAAAAGAGAGGATTTCGATAGGGATAAATTAGAAAGATCTGTGAAAATAGCTATGAGAAAAAGACCTATTCAACTAGATAGAATTGACCAAATGATAACCGGAATTGTAAGAAGATTAGAGAGTTTAGGTGATGTTGATGTGCCTTCTGACAAAATTGGTCAAATAACAATGGAAACACTAGCCAGAATTGATACCGTTTCATATGTTCGTTTTGCTAGTGTGTATAAGAACTTTCAAGCTGCAAATGATTTTGAAGAATTCGTTCATGAATTAAGACCTAATGTTCTAAAAGAAGATGAAAACTAAAAATTTAATTCAAAAAAAAGATAAACATTTTTTGGAACTAGCTATAAGGCATGGAAACAGATCAAAAGGGATTACTTGGCCCAATCCACCTGTTGGTTGTATATTAGTTAAAGATGGAATAATAGTAGGAAGAGGATCAACTGGGGAAAAAGGTGTTCCTCATGCTGAGATTTTGGCTTTAAAAAGTGCAGGAGATCTAGCAACTAATAGTGACCTTTATTGCAGTTTAGAACCTTGTTCTCATTACGGGAAAACCCCCCCATGTTCAAACGAAATTATTAGAAAAAAAATATCAAGAGTTATAATTCCAATGCTTGACCCTAACCCAATAGTAATGGGTAAAGGCATGAAATTATTGGAAAAGGCGGGGATCCAAGTTATTATAATTAGTGAATTAGAGCAAGAAGCTTATGAATTAATTAAAGGGTTTTGTTATTTAACAAAATTAAAAAGACCATTCATTACTTTAAAAATAGCAACATCCCTTGATGGAATGATTGCAACTGAAAATGGTGATAGCAAATGGATAAGTAATTCTTTGTCAAGGGAAAGAGTGCAACATTTACGTTTTAAAAATGATGCAATTTTAGTTGGAACAAATACAGTTATAAATGATAAGCCTTCATTAAGCGTTAGAAATGGACTTAAAGTTTATGGACAGCCATTGAAATTTTTCATAGACAGCAACCTAAGGATTAATCCTATTAATTTAAAGTCAATTCCAAATTATATATTTCATAGAAACAATATTGATTTTAAAAAAAAGCTTAAATGGGAAAATCATAAAACGACATTGATTCCAATAAAGTATACAAACGACAAACTAAATGTAGAAGAAATAGTTCAACAACTTTCTAAATTAGAAATTAGTAATCTTTTAATAGAAGGAGGAGGAAAAATAGCGGCTAGTTTTATTGAATCTGATTTAATTGATAAGGTTGTTCACTATAATACAGGCTTAATTCTGGGTTCTAATGGAGTTCCATCTATATCAAAAATATTTAAAAAATATAAAAATATTAAAAATTTTCCTAGACTTGACTTAAAATCTGTTAGAAATATTGGCAATGACGTTGAAACAATTTGGGAAAGAGTTAATTCTTATTTATAAATATAAGATTTTAATCAATTATTTACTAGAGGTTCAAGATGTTTACTGGAATAATAACGGATATAGGAAAAGTCATTGATATTAATCAAAAAGGAGATCTTGAAGTAAAAATACATACAAATTATGACTTAAAAACGCTTCAATTAGGGGCTTCAATAGCTCATGATGGGATTTGTCTAACAGTAACAGATATAGATATATCGAATTTAAATAATAATTATACAGTGGAGTTATCAGCAGAAACAATTTCCAAAACTAATATTTTAAAAAAACAAACAAAATGGGTAAAAGGAAAAAAGATTAACTTAGAAAGGCCATTGAAGGTTGGAGATGAACTAGGTGGACATATTGTTACTGGGCATGTAGATGGATTAGCTAAGGTTGTTAAGTTTTTTGATGAAGGAGATAGCACTAGAATGATATTTGAAGCACCAGACCATCTGTGTTCATATATTGCATCGAAAGGTTCTGTTTGTCTCAACGGAACATCCCTTACCGTCAATGAAGTCAATAAAAAAACTTTTGGTATAAACTTCATTCCTCATACTAAAATAAATACGACATGGGGGGAAACTAAAATTGGAGATTATGTTAATTTAGAAATAGACATCTTAGCAAGGTATGTAGCAAAAATAAATGACTCTAAGAGGTTCAATGAGTAAAGATAATTATATAAACAAGATTTCAAAAATTGAAGAAATAATTCAAGATGCTAAAGAAGGAAAAATTTTTATTTTAGTAGATCATGAGGATAGAGAAAACGAGGGTGACTTAGTTATTCCAGCTGAGAAAATCACTCCAGAAATAATAAATTTTATGGCTACTTATGGACGAGGATTAATATGTCTTGCAATGACCTCCAAAAAGACTGAAAAGCTAGGAATACCATTAATGGCAGCCACTAATTCTTCCAGACATGAAACGGCATTTACAGTATCAATTGAAGCAAGAGAAGGCATCACTACTGGAATTTCAGCTTTTGATAGATCTCACACCATTCAAACTGCAATAAAAGAGAGTTCAGGGCCACAAAATATAACGACACCAGGTCATATATTCCCTTTAAGGGCAAGAGATGGTGGAGTATTAGTTAGAGCTGGTCATACCGAAGCTGCTGTAGATATTGCTAGGTTAGCAAACTTGAATCCTTCTGGAGTAATTTGTGAAATAATGAATAATGATGGAACGATGGCAAGATTAGCAGATTTATTAAATTTCTCAAAAATACATAAAGTAAAAGTAGGGACAATATCTGACCTTATTGCCTATAGAAGAAAACACGATAATCTTATAAGAGAAACCAAATGCGAAAGTGTTACTTCAGAGTTTGGAGGAAAATGGACTTTAAGAATTTTTCATGATGAAATAAGTGGCGACAAACATATTGCTTTAACAAAAGGAAATTTTAAGCATATTGACGAAGTTCTTGTTAGAATGCATACAGAAAACCCATTAGATGATGTTTTTGGGTTAACTCCTGGCAAATCTAACGTTTTAAAAGATAGTATGAAAAAAATTTCTAAAGCAGGTAGTGGTGTGATAGTTTTATTAAGAGATATGGATATGGGAATTAATTTAACATCATCTTCAAAATCTATATTAAAAAAATATGGAATTGGTGCTCAAATACTTTTAGCTTTAGGAGTAACAAAAATAAAACTTTTGACAAATTCACCATCCCCAAAAGTTATTGGGTTAGATGGATATGGCCTAGAAATAACATCAACTGAAAACATTAATTGAGTAAAAAATGGAAATTAAATCTAAGCTTTTAGAAATAAAGTTATTCTCAAAAAAACCAAAATTACTTACAATATTGTCACCATATTATGAAGATATTGGGAAAAATCTTTTGAAGGGAAGCTCAGAAATACTGGAGCAATATGGTCTTAAAACAGATGTAGTAAATGTTCCTGGAGCTTTAGAAATTCCAACAGCAATTTATTTAAAAAAAGATTACTATGACGGTTTTATTGCTCTAGGCTGTATAATAAGAGGAGAAACTACTCATTACGATACAGTGTGTAATGTGAGTGCTCATTTTTTATCAAAATTAGGTCTAAAAGGTATTTGTGTTGGAAACGGAATATTAAATTGTGAAAACTATTCTCAAGCACTTGAAAGGTCTGACCCTAAAAAACAAAATAAAGGAGGGAATGCGGCTATTGCTACACTTAGTTTAGTTTCACTTAAACAATCATAGATTTATAATGGTAAAAAATATTCAGTCAAAAGACCCAAAAATATTAAAAAGTAGAACAGTGTCACGATTATATGCGGTTCAAGCTTTGTTTCAAATGGAAGCAAATAATATATCCTTGAATAAAGTTATTTATGAATTTAAAAATTACAGGATAGGTTCCAACATTGATGGCTTTATTTATCATGATGCAGATGAAAAGTTATTTATTGATTTAATAAATAATGCTGTTGATAACCAAAAAAAAATTGATAATTTAACAGATATATATTTAAAAGATACTTGGACATTAGGTAGAATTGATCCTACTCTAAGAGCAATTTTTCGTGCTGCATTGTCCGAATTAATTTACAGTAAATCACCTCCAAAAGTCATCATTAATGAATTTATAGAAATTTCAAAAGCTTTTTTTCCAGAAGGAAAAGAATTTAAATTAGTTAACGCGATGTTAGATAAAATATATAATAATATGAATAATTCTAAAATAAATTAAACTTATTGTTTTTGGGAAATCCTTTTGGAGTATTTTTTCCAACTGAGGCTCTCTTCCCTACCCAATTTTCAAAATTAGATTCTTTTCTTAATCTTTTTGAACTATCTTTCCATTTTAAACCTTCTTCAAAATTAAATATTATCAAATCAGAAATTTTTTCACTTTTTAATTTCTGTATTCTTACTCCTTTTCCTTTTTTTAATTTTGGAAGTTCAGTTAATTTAAAAATTAATAATTTTTTATTTTGCGCAACTATAGCCAAATGATCTCCAATTATTTTGATACAAAATTGTAATTTTTCATTTTTACTAATTTTCACTATTTCTTTACCATTTCTGGTAGAAGCTAACATGTTAGATTGATCACATATAAAACCGTTGCCTATATTCGATACTAGTAAAAACTCTTGGCCTTCTTTAAACAAATCTAAAGAAACTAGTTCTAAGTCATTAGGAAAGTCAACCAATAATCTGATAGGCTCTCCCATTCCTCTGCCTGAAGGAAGAGAAGAACACAAAATAGTATAAAATCTACCATTCTCTCCAGAGAGAATTAATCTATCATTTTTATCAGCATGAATTATAAATCTTTTCTTATCCCCATCTTTATATTTTATATTTGTATCAAGCGGAATATGTCCTTTAACAGTTCTAATCCAACCTAAAGAAGATAAAATGATAGTAATTTGTTCCTTTTCTACAATTGAATTTATCTTAAAGTCATCAAAAATAGGTAGTTTAGAAAATGTTGTAAGCCTTTTTGAGATAGAACCATAATTTAGAAATTTTTCTTTTAGCAATTTAATTTCTTTTTTTAGTTCTTTCCACTTCAATTCATCAATTTCCAAAATATCGTCAAGCTCTGTTCTTTTTTTTAGTAGAGCTTCCCTCTCTGAAATTAACTCTGCCTCTTCCAGTTTCCTTAAAGATCTTAATCTCATATTTAAGATAGCTTCTGATTGAAGTTCTGTTAGATCAAATGAATTCATCAAAGACTTTTTTGGATTCTCATCAAATCTAATTATTTTAATAACTTTGTCTAAATTTAAAAAAGTAATCAAATAACCTTCTAAAATTTCTAACCTCTTATCGACTTTTTCTAAATTGAATTTGGTTACTCTTTCTAAAACACTCATTCTATGGGATAAATATTCAGTAAGTATCTCTTTTAAATCACAAACTCTTGGATATTTTCCATCGATCAAAACGTTCATATTTATTGAAAATTTTATTTCTAGATCTGATTGTTTAAATAGATTTTCCATTATAATTTCTGGATTTAAGTTTTTTGACTTTGGTTCCAAAATAAGCCTTATGTTTTGATCACTTTCATCACGAATATTACTTAAAAATGATATTTTTTTTTGATTTACTAAATCTGCAATTTTTTCAATTAATTTGGCCTTTTGAACTTGATATGGAATTTCTGTAATAACAATATTCCAACTACCTCTAGAATAATTTTCAACATGATATTTTGCTCTTAACCTAACAGAACCCCTTCCATTCTCATAAACATTATAAATCTGTTCTTTCTTATCTACAATTATACCACCTGTAGGGAAATCAGGCCCTTTTACATATTTCATTAAATCAATAAATTTACATTTGGGATTTTCAATCATATAAATTAAAGCATCCAACAACTCTATTATATTGTGAGGTGGAATATTAGTAGCCATACCGACAGCAATTCCTGAAGAACCATTTGCTAATAACTGAGGGAAACCACATGGAAGTATTTCTGGTTCTTCGTCAGTTTCATCATAATTTTTTTTGAAATTTACAGAGTTTTCATCTAAACCATTTATCATTAATTCACTAATTAATGATAATTTAGCTTCAGTATATCTCTGTGCTGCTGGGTTATCTCCATCAACATTACCAAAATTACCCTGTCCATCAATCAAGGGATATCTTAGGTTAAAGCTTTGAGCCATTCTCACTAAAGAATCATAAATTGCTTTATCACCATGAGGATGAAAGTTTCCCATTACTTCTCCAACTATTTTAGCACTTTTTCTATATCCACCCGATGAAAAAAGTTTTAACCTTCTCATAGAATATAGAATTCTTCTGTGAACTGGTTTTAAACCATCTCTAACGTCTGGAAGAGCTCTATTAGTTATTGTAGAAAGCGCATAAGTTAGGTATCTCTCACTTAGAGCTTCATCAAAGTTTTCTAAATTATCATTCAAACTAAATCTCTTATTTATATTATTTTATTGTGATATAATAGATTAGAAGAAATGAAAGGTCTATATTTAGAAATGTCAGAAATGAAAAATATTCTAATTACTGGTTGTTCAAGTGGAATAGGACATAACGCAGCAATAGAATTACATAATCGAGGATGGAAAGTTATTGCTACATGTAGAACAAAAAAGGATTGCGAAATTTTTGAAAAAATGGGAATAATTACAACTATTTTTGATTACAATATAGTACAAGATTTAACAAAACTTTTATCTTTTTTAAAAAAAAATAATATTGAGCACTTAGATGCACTTTTTAATAATGGTGCTTATGCAATTCCTGGTGCTTTAGAAGACTTACCCAGAGAAGCGTTTAGAGAAATTTTCGAAACCAATGTAATTGGATATATTGACTTAATAAATAAAACGTTACCTTTATTGAAAAGGTCAAAATCCTGTAGGGTTATTAACTGTTCTTCAGTATTAGGTTTTGTGGCTCTTCCTTACAGAGGAGCTTATAACGCTACTAAGTTTGCAATCGAAGGGATAACTGATACTCTAAGAAGAGAAAATATTCACTCGAATATTCGTTTTATATTGATACAACCTGGACCGATAATGACAGATATAAGAAAAAAATCTATAAAGCATTTTGAAAAATGGATAAATGTAGAAAAATCATATCATAAAGAAATTTATAAAAATAAATTAATTCCTTATCTTTACTCAAAAAGTAACAAAAAAGATTTTTTTGAACTTTATCCAGGTGAAGTAACAAAAAAACTTATTATTGCACTTGAAACAAAAAATCCAAAGGATAGATACAAAGTTACAATTCCTACTAAATTAGCTAAACTAATCACAATTCTACCAACCTCTTTTCAAGATGTTCTTTTTAGAAATTATTAGTTTGAGGAAAAAAAATGTCTGAAAATCTTTTAAGTAATCCTCTTTTTATTATAGTGATAATTGCCTGTTTAATTGTTTTGATTATTTTAATGATAGGCATAGGTGGGTTCTCAAGAGGAGGAAAATTTAATAAAAAATACTCAAACAAACTTATGAGGCTCAGAATTCTTTTCCAAGCAATTGCAGTTATAATTATTTTAATTTTTGTTTATTTTAAGTGAGGATACAATATGGTCATATTAAATAGAATCTATACTAAAACAGGAGATAAAGGACAAACGTCACTTGGAGATGGGAACAGAGTATCTAAAACATCAGATAGAGTTGAAGCTTATGGAACTGTAGATGAATTAAACTCGTTTGTTGGTTATGCCATAATTTATAGTTTTGAAAAACTAACAAAGGACCTTAAAAGAATTCAAAACGACCTTTTTGACATAGGAGCTGATTTATGTGTACCACAAAAAGATAATCAAAAGAGCTTAAGAGTTGTCAAAAGTCAAGTTGAATGGTTAGAAAAAAGTATTGATAAAATGAATGAAAAGCTAAGTCCTTTAGAAAGTTTCGTTCTTCCGGGTGGTTCTAAACTATCATCATCACTTCATATTTGTAGAACTATATGTAGAAGAGCAGAAAGACAAACTATTAAACTTGATAATAATGAAAAAATAAATAAAAATATTATTGTTTATCTTAACAGACTATCAGATTGGTTTTTTATTTCATCAAGAATTGCAAATAATTTTGGCAAAGAAGATATTTTATGGATACCAGGAGCTAATAGATAACAATTTAATTTAAAGTTGTGATTAAAAAAATATCGTGGTACCATAAAAATGTTGCGTCAATTTCACACATTTAACAACTTTAAATATGACTGGTATTTTAGTTATATTTTCTTGGAAAAGTCGGAGATATTAAATGAAAGTTTTAGTACCTGTTAAAAGAGTAATTGATTATAATGTTAAAGTCAGAGTAAAATCAGATAATAGTGGTGTTGATCTCGAAAATGTTAAGATGTCAATGAACCCTTTTGATGAAATTGCTGTAGAAGAAGCAATTAGATTAAAAGAAAACGGGAAGATCGATGAAATAATTGTTGTTTCAATAGGTGTAAAGCAATGTCAAGAAACACTTAGAACAGCTTTAGCTATGGGTGCAGATAAAGGGATTCTTATTGAGGCGTCAAATGAAGTTAATGATGATATTGAGCCCTTAAACGTTGCTAAATTATTAAGTAAAATTGTTTTAGACGAGAAGACTGATTTAGTTATTTGTGGGAAACAAGCAATTGATAACGATATGAATGCTACTGGACAAATGTTATCTGCTTTATTGGGTTGGTCACAGGCGACCTTTGCATCCAAAATTGAATTGAATAAAGAGTTTATTGAAGTAACCAGAGAAGTGGATGGGGGGTTACAAACAATTAAATGTGTTTTACCTACTATAGTTTCCGTCGACCTTAGGCTTAATGAACCTAGATATGCAAGCCTTCCCAATATAATGAGAGCTAAGAAAAAACCTCTTGAAATTAAAAAGCCAGAAGATTACGGAGTAGTCGTTAATAAGAGACTTGAAGTTTTAAAAACTGAAGCTCCAACCGGCAGAAGTGCTGGTATAAAAGTTGAAAATGTTGATGAACTAATTAAAAAACTTAAAGATGAAGCAGGAGTTATTTAAATGGCAGTATTATTAATTGCAGACGTACTTAATGGAGAATTATCTATTGACCAAACCTCTAAGACATTAACTGGAGCCAAAATGATTGGACCAGTTTCTATTTTGTGTGCTTCAAAAGATACAGATGATGCTGCAACAGAATTAGCTAAACTGGATGGAGTAAAAGAAGTGTTGGTTGCTGATAATGACTTATTTAAACGAGGCCTATCAGAACCATTAAGCTTACTTATTAAGAAATTATCTCAAAACTTCACTCACATTATCGCAGCCTCAAACTCTCAAGGTAAAAATATTTTGCCTAGGGTAGCTGCATTGTTAGATGTTATGATTATATCAGATGTAACAAAAATTATTTCCGATGATACTTTTGAAAGACCAATATATGCAGGTAACGCAATTGAAACAGTTAAAAGTTCAGACGTCAAAAAAGTACTTTCAATAAGGACTACTTCTTTTGAATCTTCCTCCACTTCTGAACCATGTGAAATAAAAAAAATCGAAACCTTTGATAGTGTAACTCTGTCTGAATGGATAAAAGACGATGTTCAAACTTCAGACAGACCTGAATTAACTTCTGCGAAAATAGTTGTTTCAGGTGGAAGAGGAATAGGAAGTGAAAATGATTTCTTACTCATTGAAAAACTTGCTGATAAGCTAAATGCTGCTGTGGGAGCTTCAAGAGCAGCAGTCGATTCGGGTTATGCTCCCAACGACTGGCAAGTTGGACAAACAGGAAAAGTAGTTGCACCAGAATTATACGTTGCAGTTGGAATTTCCGGAGCTATCCAACATCTTGCTGGTATGAAAGATAGTAAAGTTATTGTTGCAATTAATAAAGACGAAGAAGCCCCAATATTTCAAGTAGCTGACTACGGATTAGTTGGAGATTTATTTCAAGTACTACCTGAATTAGAAGAGAAATTATGATTTTAACATGAATTTAAAAAATATAGGTATTATAGGAGCTGGACAAATGGGGCTTGGAATAGCTCAAGTTTTTTCAGTGTCAGGTTACAAAGTACAATTAAATGACAATAACGAAAATGCGTTGTCATCTGCAAAAAATATAATAAGCAAAAGTTTAGATAGGCAAATAAAGAAACAAATTATCTCTAATCATCAAAAAGAAAAAGCTCTCACGAATATAAATGTAGATAAATCAATAAAACAATTTGAAAAGTGCGATTTAATAGTAGAAGCAGTTACCGAAAACGAAAAATTGAAAATAGAAGTTTTCGAAAAAATTGTTCCTGTAATCAATCCGAATACTATATTAACTTCAAACACTTCTTCTATATCAATCACAAGGCTTGCCTCATCGACTGATAGACCAGAAAAATTTATGGGTTTTCACTTTATGAATCCAGTACCTGTAATGGGTCTTGTTGAACTTATAAGAGGAATAGCAACAGACACTAAGACTTTTGAAATTTGTAAAAAAGTTGTTCAATCAATCAAAAAAACAGCAACATTTTCGGAAGACTTCCCAGCCTTTATTGTAAATCGAATCTTAATGCCTATGATAAATGAAGCCATCTACGCATTATATGAAGGTGTTGGAGATGTTATAAATATCGACGAATCAATGAAATTAGGAGCTGCCCATAAAATGGGTCCTCTTGAATTAGCAGATTTCATAGGATTAGATACCTGCTTATCTATCATGAATGTTTTACATGATGGTCTTGGGGATACCAAATATAGACCTTGCCCTCTTTTAGTAAAGTATGTGGAAGCAGGTTGGATTGGAAGAAAGTCAAAAAAAGGTTTTTATGATTACACTACTCAAGCACCTGTGCCGACAAGATAAATCATTCATTTTCACCAAAGTTTTTTTCTAGTAAATTTTCAATTTCTTTCAGAACCTCTTCTTTTTGGTTTCCTGTTGCTTTAACTTCTAACTTACTACCTTTAGAAGCTGCTAACATTAATAATCCCATTATAGATCCACCAGAAACCGTTGTTTTATTTTTTGTAATTTCTACATCAGCATCAAAACTCTCGACTAGCTCAACTAACTTTGCTGAGGCTCGAGCATGCATACCTTTTTCATTTTTTATATATAAAATTTTTTTCAAAAAATACTTTCAACTTAAACTACATCAATATATTTCTTTGCTGCTTTTAAAGAAATTTTTACAGCTTCGTCTATTTGATAATTCCTGACTTTAATTAACTTTACTAAAAATGGTAAATTAAAACCAAATATAACTCTATTTTTATCTTCTACACAAACATCAATTGCTAAATTGGATGGAGTGCTACCAAACATATCTGTAGCTATTACAACACCTTGACCTTCGTCAACAGTAGATATCGCATTAAAAATTTCAATTTTCTTTTCTTCTCTATTATCATTTGGGAGAATTGAAATCGACTCGACTCTCAAACAAGGACCCACTATTTGCTCCAAAGCTTTTTTATATTCTTTAGCTAATTGACCGTTAGCTACTATAACAATTCCTAACAAAAAAATTCCTCAAATACTAAATATAAACTCTTACTAATAATAAAAATTGAAAACAAACCATACTTATCAAAGTATATTTTAGAAACACTAAAAGTAAAGCTGCTCTAGATCAATCTTACCAAATTTTGTTAAGAAATAAATTATTTTTGATAAATTGTTCAATTTTGAGCATTTATAGTATGGTATTTCGGTATTTAAAATCTCAATTGTTCTATTTTGAGGTAATCTCTCAGTTTCCATTTTAGATAAATCTATAACTAAATTTATAGATGTTTCTTTTAAAATTGGAACTTGTATTATGCCAAAATTCCTTACCTCTAAACCAGAGGGTAAGTTTTTTGGCGCTGAAGCATAAACAAGATTATTTTTTAAAAAAATTTTTGTAATATCATCAGCTATTAATTTTCCTCCAGAAAAAATAAGGTCCAATGCTAGAGATGATTTTCCGGTTGAAGACTTTCCAACTATTAATAAACCATTGTTATTAACTGAAACACATGTGGCGTGAATAAAATTTGAATTATTTATTTTCATAATTGCATAAATTGTTCTATTAGACATTTATATTATTTTATATTAAAAGAAAATTTCTCATTTAACTAATAAAATTATTAATAATGAATTCAAATAGCTATTTTGTTGGAATTGATGGTTGTAAAAATGGATGGATTGGCATTTATAATTTTAATGATAATTTTGATAAATCTAAAATCATTTTTAAAAATGAAATTTCTGAAATAATTTCATTTTTTCCGTCAAATTCTTTATTTTTGATAGATATGCCAATTTTTTTAAGTAATAAAGAATATGCCAGAAAGTGCGATGTTGAAGCAAAAAACTTTCTAGGGAAAAGGAGGAGTTCTATTTTTTTAGCTCCATGTTTTCAAGCTCTAAAAACAAAAAATTATAGCGACGCTAACAAAGTTAACAAAAAAATAACTTCATTAGGGTTATCAAAACAATCATGGAATCTTTTTGAAAAAATCAAGGAAGTTCAAAAATTAAACTCAAAAATACAAATTTTTGAAGGTCATCCAGAATGTAGTTTTACTTTTTATAACAAAAAAGAGATGGATTTTAAAAAATCTTCCGTTAAAGGACAATTTTCAAGGTTGAAAATTTTAGACGAAATTGGTTTTAATGTTATTGAATTAGCAGAAAAATTACCTTCTGATGTTATAGCTAAAGCTGATGATCTAATTGATGCAGCAATTTTGTGTTGGAGCGCATATAGATTAAAAAAAGATATTGCTTTAGAGTTTCCAAAACAAACTGAAATAAATTTTAAAAATCAAAAAATGTCAATTTTTTATTAATTTAAAAATGTGTTAAATATCATAGTGATACTACATAAGAAAAGAATAATTCTAACTAAAACAAAAAACATTGAAGCATTTATTCTTTTTCTTATGTAAGTGCCAATTATTAGGCCAAAAAGAGATGGTATGATAAAGAATATCGAATTAATCAATAATTGAAAATTTATTAGACCAGACAAAGTATGACCAAAAATCAAAAAAATAGAACCTAAAATAAAAATTACAGACTGAAAAAAAATAAATTCTTTTTTTGTAACATTAATTGATAATAAGAACACCACTGTAGATGGTCCCCAAATACCAGACACCCCTCCAAAAAAACCTGAAAGAATACCAATTAAAATTTTAAGGAATCTTTCATAAATTGGTTTATTTCCAATAAAAAAATTCATATTTGGGAATAAGCTGTAAATTAAAACAAAAAAAGCCATAGAATATGTTATAAAATCTACAGGAAGAAAAAAATATAATTGTGTAGTAATAAATAAAGTTGATAATAAAATAAGTAAAAATAATAATATTTTTTTTATATTAAATTTATTAAAGTTTTTTTTTGATAAATACAATTGAACAATATTCATTACTATTGTTGGAAAAATTAATATTGATAAGGTGTATTCAGCAGAAAATATTAAACTTAAAAAACTATAAGATATCATAGGAAAAGCAAAACCAACAACACCTTTTATAAAACCAGCGAGAGTTAAAATAAAAAATATATAAAATAATAGTTCAACATCAAGTACTTCCAATTCATAATCCTTTTTAAAGTAACATTAATAAAAAATTAATTTTTTATAAAGTTGATAACTTTGACTTATTGAAACAAATGATTATATATATGTAAGAATCTTTTCATTTAATCAGGAGACGGAAGTGAATAAAGAAGCCCAAGTTTTTTTACAAAAACCAATCTTACCAAACTGTTTAAGCGAATGTAAGTCTGCGGTAGCAACATTAGATAATTTTCTAAGAAAAATAATTTTTAATGCTTCATCCCAACTTAAAGTAAATGGAAAACTTTCAAGTGAAAATATGATTAAATATCAATATTCTCTTCATGGTTTAGCATGGTATTCGACTTATATAGAGAGTCTCCACCAATTTGTTTCTTGGGCAGAAAAGCTTTCTGATATCGGCATGCTTACTGATATTGAAAAACTTATATTACAAATAGGGTTTGGAGAATATTTGTCCCAAATAATAGGTGGCATTCAAATGTCTCAGAATGAGATTGTAAGACCAAAAGACGTATTTGCAGATGTAAACGACATAAATGAATTACATACAAAAAGTATATTAAACCTTATAAATAATGGAAATACAGACTTTTCAAGACGATATCTCTCAAATATTTTAATTGAAAAAATTGGGTCTCCTAACTTTACTAATAACGGATTAGACGAAGAATATGAGTTAATCAGAGATCAATTTTATAAATATTCTAATGACAAAATTGTTCCATATGCACACGAATGGCATCTTAAAGACAATCTTATTCCTATTGAAGTTATAGATGAACTTGCTCAAATGGGTGTATTTAATTTAACTATCCCAGAAGAATATGAAGGGTTAGGCATGACTAAAACTTCGATGTGTGTTGTATCAGAAGAATTAAGCAGAGGGTATATTGGAGTGGGAAGTCTTGCAACGAGGAGCGAGATCGCGGCAGAACTAATTTTATGTGGTGGAACTAAAAACCAAAAAGAATATTGGTTGCCAAAGATAGGTAATGCTTCTATTTTACCTACTGCTGTTTTTACAGAACCAAATACCGGATCAGATCTTGGAAGTCTTCAAACCCGTGCTACTCTCAAAGATGATCATTATGTTGTTAACGGTAACAAAACTTGGATAACTCATGCTGCCAGAACTGATATTATGACAATGCTAGTTAGAACTGATCCAAATTCATCCAATTATTCTGGCCTATCTATGCTGATAGGAGAAAAAGAAAGAGGTTCTTGCGAATTTCCATTTCCTTCCCAAGGAATAAAGGGAACAGAAATAGAAGTGCTAGGATATAGGGGGATGAAAGAATATGAAATGAGCTTTGACGATTTTAAAGTAAAAAAAGAGAATTTACTTGGAGATAAGGAAGGTCAAGGTTTTAAACAATTAATGCAAACATTTGAAAGCGCAAGAATACAAACTGCTGCTAGAGCAATTGGAGTTGCTCATAATGCTTTGGATTTAGGTCTACAATATGCAGTTGATAGAAAACAGTTTGGTAAAAGTATAATAGAGTTTCCTAGAGTATATAATAAAATAGCAAACATGGCTGTGGACATTACCATTGCAAGACAACTAACTTATTATTCTTCAAAGGAAAAAGATAATAATAGAAGATGTGATCTTGAAGCTGGAATGGCTAAACTACTTTCTGCAAAGATTGCCTGGTCCGCCGCTGATAACAGTTTACAAATTCATGGTGGTAATGGCTTTGCTCTTGAATATAGCATTAGCAGGGTATTATGCGATGCAAGAATATTAAATATTTTTGAAGGTGCTGCGGAAATACAAGCTCAAGTTATTGCAAAAAGGATTTTAGAAAAAGGACAAATATAATATTATATTACAATTTAGATTGAGTTAATAAACAAATCTCTTGATTTCGGTAAGTTCTTTTCAAAGCTTTCAAAATATACTTTTTTTCTTAAAAAATATTCAGTTAGCTTTAGTCCTGTAATAATTTCATTTTTTGTCACTGAATTTTCTTGTTCTTCTGTTAAAAATGTTGGTAATTTTAACAATTTATTTTTCCAGTTTTCTCCTGCTTGTTCAGAAACAGCACAACCACTTCTAGGTGATACATATTTTAGATTATCGCTTTTTCCTGTTACTATACATTTAGAAAGATCTAATCCAAAGCCTAACTCATTTAAAAGAAGTAGTTCCCACTTTACATAATTTAGAAGCCAATCATTTGAAATTGTTAAACCGTCTATCAAATTAATAGTGTTTTCATATAAATTAAAATATGTTTCTCTTTCAGGTAAAGAAGATATTATTAATGAAGTAATAGAATTAAAAGCAATTAAAAAATTTTTATTTATAAAAAAAGATGAAGTTCTACTTTTTATTAGATCTAATTCAAAAGTTCCTAAATGTTCTCGTAATCTTGCTTTCCAACGAATATTGAATTGATTACCAGGTTGAATTTCAAAGTTGTTATTTTTTTTTGAGAATCTTATCAAACCGTTATGTAAACCATTATGTTTAGTAAAAAATTGTAAAACTTTAAAACTTTCTCCATATGGTCTACTTGCCAGCAAAATTCCTTCATCATTCCATTCCAACTTAACCTCAATTATTAAAATTTTTCCAAAAAATTTCTTAAATTATTATCTTCAATTTCTATTAACCATAAATCATTATCATTTTCCATTTGTTTACCAACAAATTCTGAAATCTGTTTTTCATCTCCCTCTGCAATCAAAGTCCATTGCATTGAGTTATTTAGAAAAACTCTTCCAAAAACATTTGAATAATTATCATTATTTATAACTTTTATAAAAATCGAACCTGATACTTTATCACCTTTTTTAACAATATATGCAGGAACACAAATTGAATTAAGATATTTTAAATATCCACTTATCCAAATTTCTGTTTTTAGTTTTTGAAACATACTTTATTTTAAATATCATTATTATTTAACAAAATTTTATTATAATTTTTATGCCAATTATTTAAAACCTTAACCCTTAGAAAAAGATGTACTTTTTTATTTAAAAAGATTTCTATTTCTTTTCTAGAAGAAATAGAAATAGATTTTATATTCTTTCCACCTGCACCAAGCAAAACTGCCTTATGTCTATTATTGGAAACAAATATTAATTGTTCAATTTTAATTGATCCATTATTTAATTTTTTCCATTTTTCTGATCTCACAAAAATTTGATATGGAAGCTCATCGTGCACAAATTCAAATATTTTTTTTCTTGTTATTTCAGCCGAAATTTTATTTTTAGAAATATCAGAAATTTGATCAGGAGGATAAAGCCAGGGACCTTCTGGTAAAGATAATGAAACCCAAAGCTTTAAATCATGTAATCCATATTTTTTTTTTGCAGAAATCATAAAAGTTTTATCAAACTGAAATGCTTTATTTAGATTAGCACTTAAGTCAAGAACTTTTATTTTATCAAGAAGATCTATTTTATTAACTAATAGAATTACTTTCTTTGATGAATTTTTTTTATCACTAATATTCATAAGTAAATGTTTTATATTTTCGGTAATACCTTTTCTTCCATCTACTATCAAAGCAATAATTTCAGAATCATTAATACCTTTTATTACTTGATTAACAATTAATTTATCCATTTTTTTTGTGGGTTTAAAAATTCCTGGTGTATCAACAAAAACTATTTGGGTATCATTATAAATAGAAATACCCTTGATGTTTTTTCTTGTAGTTTGAGCTTTATGTGTAACTATTGAAATATCAGCACCTATTAAATTATTTAACAAGGTAGATTTTCCAGCGTTGGCTTCTCCAATAATTGATACAAATCCACAAAAAGAAGTTCTATTCATAATTTTCAAGTTTTATAAGTAATTTATTAGCTGCAATTTGTTGGGCATTTCTCTTTGATGAGGCCTCTCCAAAAGCTTTTTCTCCATTTTCAAGTCGAACTTCAACTAAAAAATGGGGAGCATGATCAGGTCCTGTTTTATTTTTTTCAATATATGATGGTGGTTCCATACCTCTAGCTTGGGCCCATTCTTGAAGAGCAGATTTCGCTTCAAATGTATAGTTTTCAACATAATTAATTTTTTCATCCCACAAAAAAAGAACCATCTTTCTTGCTTTTTCAAGACCACCATCTAAATAAACTGCTGCTATTAATGCTTCCATAGCATCAGCTAAAATAGCATTTTTTTTTCTTCCACCTGAAACAATTTCTGACTTACTCATTATTAAAGATTGTCCTAGGTCTATTTCATTTGCTATTAAAGCGCACGTATCTTTTCTTACAAGTACGTTTAATCTTGGAGCTAATTTCCCTTCATTAGCTTTTACATCATTTTTTAACAATTCATCAGAAATTATAAGAGCCAAAACTCTATCACCTAAAAATTCAAGTCTCTGATTGTCCAAACCATTAAAAATACTAGAAGAGGCATGACACATTGCTTCAAAAAAAATATTTTCATCAACAAACTCATAATTTATTTTTTCAAAAAGTATTCTTTGATATTTATTTAGTTTCACTTTATTGCCTTCAAGAAACGATCAGCTCGCCAAGTCCAAAAGGAAAAAATAGAAGAACCTGCGGAAGAGAAAAAAATAAGATCAGCTCTACCAATTAAATAATTTGATGAAACTAATCCAACACCTCCTGTAGATGTTGAAAACCTGCTGTCTAATGAATTATCTCGATTATCCCCAAGAAAAAAATATTTATCCTTAGGTACTTTTATTTTTATAGTATCATCAGCACCACTATTCCAAATATCTAACACTTTATATGAAACATCATCATACAAAATTTCAGTAAATTGTGTTTTATTACAATCTGAACCCATAGCTACTGGTGAGTTTGAACATCTTGGAATTGAAGATAATGGTCCCTGAGGAGATTTTATTTCAAAAAAATCTTTTTCATTCACATATTCAACAAAGCTACCATTTAACCATACTTTTCCATTTTGAAGAAAGATCTCATCACCTGGAATTCCAATCAATCTTTTGACAAAATCTTTTCCATTGTTAGGATTTCTAAAAACCACTACATCTCCTCTTGAAGGTTCTCTAGAAATAATTCTACCCTTAAATGGACATAAAGATAAAGGACAAGAATATTTGGAGTAACCATAAGCAAATTTATTTACAAAGATAAAATCACCTACAAGTAATCCAGGTTTCATTGAACCAGAGGGTATCCAAAATGGTTGAAAAAGCAGAGTTCTAATTAAACCAGCAAATATTAATGCTATTAAAATTGTTTTTATAAATTCATATATACCGTCTTTTTTATTTTTTTTTGAAAATTTTATCAAAATAATACCTCACCGAGTTATTTGATGTTTTTTTTTAACCCCTCAATCACAACTGTTGCTTGTGCATAAGGGAAATCATGACTCATAGTCAAATGTGTTTTATAAGAAGAGTTTTTTGGCATAATAGACTTCAATCTTTCTAATGCAGCGCCTTTAAGATTTAAAAAGGGTTTTCCATTCTTTTCATTTTCAATAATTATCTCCTTAAAGGAAATACCAAAAAAAATTCCTAAACCTAATGCTTTTAAGCAAGCTTCTTTTGCAGCCCATCTAGACGCATAAGCCTCTATTGAATTTTTCTTTCTTCTAATATAAAATTTTTCTGTTTCAGAGTAAATTTTGTTTTCAAATTTATTTCCAAATTTAAGAATGATTTTTTCTATTCTTTTAATACTTACAATGTCAGAACCAATCCCAATAATCATAAATTAACCTTTTTATAAAAAACCTTAGTCAAAACTTTTTCTTAAATCTTTTATCTTATTTTTCATATTTTTAACAGCTTCGTAAATACCAATGAAAATTGCTTCAGATATTAGATAATGACCGATATTTAATTCCTTAATTTCTTTTATAATAGCTATTTCATCTAAGGTCTCATAAGTTAAACCATGACCAGCATGAACCTCAAGACCAATTTGATCAGCGTAAAAAGAAGCTTCTTTTATCTTTTTTAAAGATTCTTGTTTTTTATCATATTTATTCTCAATATAATAATTACAATAAGACCCTGTATGAATTTCAACAATATCTGCCCCTATCTTTTTTGAAATATCAATTTGTTTTTTTTCTGGTTCTATAAAAAGCGAAACTCTACAACCAGACTTTTTTACTGATTTAATAAATTTTGTTAAGTAAATTTCATTTCTTTTAACATCTAAACCTCCTTCAGTTGTCCTTTCGGTTCTTTTTTCAGGCACTATACAAACAGCATTAGGTTTTAGCTTTAGAGTAATTTCCTTCATTTCATTTGTAGCTGCAATTTCTAAATTTAATGGAAGAAAAGGATTTTTTGATATCTTCTCAATATCACTGTCAATCATATGCCTCCGATCCTCTCTTAAATGAGCAGTTACTCCGTCAGCACCAGCTTCTTTTAGTATTTTGATTGATTTAGATGGATCAGGATAATTTACTCCTCTCGCATTTCGAACTGTAGCAATATGATCTATGTTTACGCCTAATCTCATTTTATAAACCTCTAATTAAAAAAAAAATCTTTTTTAAGTTTTCTTCTTTCATTTAATTTCATCATTTTTTTTCTTTTTCTTCTTAATTGATGACCTCTTACAAATGATTTGCAGAAGAAATAAAAAATAAAAGAAGCTATTAACCCAAATATAGTTCCTCCTATAAAATATGGAAGAAATATATCTACTCCAAAATCCTTTAGGAAATACCAATTAAAATTTTCAATTGAAAGCATGTCTTTAAACATTTCCCAATTAAAATTAGCATCGTCTATTTCGGGAGGAGATTGACCAAGAATTTTTTGACCTAATTTTATACTTGCACTTGCAATAATTGGAAAAGTAATTGGATTACCCACTACTGTTCCTATTAGAGATGCAAACAAGTTTCCTTTAGTTAAGTAAGCTAATAATCCACCCACTATAACATGACCTCCAAATATGGGCAGAAAGGAAACAAAAATTCCACAAGCTAACCCCAAAGCAATTCTATGAGGAGAGTCCGGAATTCTTATCAATCTATAACTAATATATTCTAGGGCTCTTCTCCAACCTTTTTTTGGAAAGAGAACGTCTTTTATAAATCTTAATTTTGTTCTTTTATCTCTTCTCTTGAACAACATTATATTTTAATTTTCACTTGCATTTAATTATCTAACAACTTTATACACTTTAATATTCGTTCATTGAATAATCTCTATATCTCAAAACTTCTGCAACATCTGTATCGGCTTCAACAGATGTCAATATATCAAGCAAATGTTTAATATCACGAATATGTAATTCAATTTTAATCTTATAATAATCAGCTTTTCTTTCCATAAAGTTCATATCAGTTATATTAGCGCCCATATCACCTATTAATGTACAAATTCTACCTAAAACACCTGCACTATTTAAAATAGTTATCAGTAATGATGAAGGATATCCAGTTTGATTATCAATTTTTGGCCATCTAATATCAATCCATGTTTCAGTTAAATTTTCATGTTTTTTTAAATTATCACAATCTATTGCATGAATTAAAACACCTTTTCCTTTTTCTAAAATTCCTACTATTCTTTCATTTGGAACAGGCTCACAACAATTTGCTACAGAACTGTTTTGTCCTTTTTGTAATCCAATAAAATCTACTTTTTCTCCGATATTTAAAACAATTTTCTCATTTTTCAAAAAGTTGGGGTAGAGAGTATTAATTAAATCATATCCATTAATATCTGCTTTACCTAAGGAAACTAATAAATCATCTACATGTATGAAATTAAGTTTTTTTGAAATTGTACTTAATGCTCTATCTGTTACTTTTTTATCAATCTTTTCAAAAGCAGCTCTTGCAATTTGATTTCCTAATTTAATGTGTGAAGATCTTGTTTCTTCCTTTAAGCTTCTTCTTATTGCTGTTTTTGCTCTTCCAGTAATTACCATATCTTCCCAAGATAGTTGAGGTCTTTGTCCCTCTGCTCTTATTATCGTGATTGATTGACCATTTCTTAGTTTTGACCACAAAGGTTTTCTTTGTCCATCTATCTTTGCTCCCACACAACTATCTCCAATTCTAGTATGAATAGCATATGCAAAGTCTATAGGAGTTGCACCTCTAGGTAATTTTACAACTTCACCCTTTGGAGTAAAGCAAAAAACTTTATCTTGGAACATTTCTAATTTTACATTTTCTAAAAATTCATTTGGATTTTCACTAGATCTAAAGTCAAAAGCTAAATTTTTAATCCACTTAAAAGGATCAACAGCAAAAGGGTTTTCAAATCTTTCACCATCTCTATACGACCAATGACTAGCTACACCACTTTCAGCAATTTCATTCATCTCTTTAGTTTTTATTTGAACTTCTACTCGTTTTCCATCTCTACCTAATATGGTGGTATGAATTGATCTATATCCATTAGTTTTAGGCTGACTAATATAATCTTTAAATCTTCCAGGTATCGCTCTCCATCTTTGATGAACAACTCCCAAAGATTTATAACAATCATTTACATTATCTGTTATGATACGAAATCCATATATGTCTGATAATCTATGGAACCCCTCTTTTTTCATTTCCATTTTTCTCCAAATAGAATAAGGTCTTTTTTCTCTTCCAATTACTTTAGCATTTATTTTTAAAAAATTTAATTCCTCAACGATATCTTGTGTGATTTTATTTATTATATCTCCTGTTTCCTTGCGTAAGACAACAAATCTTCTCATAATTGAATTTCTCGCATCAGGATTTAAAACACTGAAACATAAATCCTCCAATTCTTCTCTAATGGATTGCATTCCCATTCTACCTGCTAAAGGAGCATAGATTTCCATAGTCTCATTTGCTTTCGAAACTTGTGTGTTATGGTCCAAGGCTTTTATTGTTCTCATATTATGTAAACGATCTGCCAATTTTACCAACAACACTCTCAGATCTTTGCTCATTGCAATCAATAATTTTCTAAAATTTTCAGCTTGTCTAGTTTCTAGAGAAGATAGCTCTAAATTTGTTAGTTTTGTAACTCCATCAACTAATGCAGATATCTGAAAACCAAATCTTTTTTTTAATTCAATAAGAGAACTTCCTGTATCTTCAACTGTATCATGTAAAAGTGCTGTCATTAAAGTTTCATCATCTAACTTTAACTCAATTAATATTAGCGTAACTGAAATTGGATGATTGAAATAAGCTTCACCTGATTTTCTTTTTTGGCCTTTGTGAGCCCTTTTGGCATAGTCATAAGCCAAAAGAAGGTTTTCTTTATTTACATTGGGATTGTATTTACTAACAAGAGATATCAACTCCGAAAAAGAAAGCATAAATTTTCTCTAAAAAGATCTTATACTCAAAGTCATTTTTTCTCTTCTTCTTCACTCATCAAAGCTCTCAATAAACTTTCTTCTGAAAGATCGTCATTGGAACTATCATCAATACTTTCATCTGTGAGTAAACTTATTTGATCTTCTTCAGGTTCATCAACTTCTATTTGTCTTTGTAAACTTTCAATAGATGCTTCTTTCAATCTTTCTGCAGTAATTGTTTCATCAGCAATTTCTCTTAAAGCTACAACTGGGTTTTTATCATTATCTCTTTCTAAAGTTAATTCACTTCCAGAAGAAATTTCTCTTGCTCTATGTGCAGCTAATAAAACTAAATCGAATCTGTTAGAAACCTTTTCAATACAATCTTCTACAGTAACTCTTGCCATATTCATACTCCGATAATTTATTATGTTTTAACTACAATTTTTTTTTTTGCAATACGAAAGAACTATTTTAAAACATTTTTTTTACTTTTATATGATTTTTTTTTTTAAAATCTTCTAAGATAAATCTAATTTCTTTTTCAAAAATTGGATGTTTCCAGTTCTCGTCAATTTCACAAAAAGGAACTAATACAAAATCTCTATCTTGGATTCTAGGGTGAGGAATTATAAGACAATTAGGTTTTAAGACTAATTGATTTTTTAATCCCATTTTATACCAATAGTTAAAATTATTTAAATTAGGTAAGATATTTTGGTTATTTGACAAAATATCAATATCACATACCCTAGATTCCCACCTTTTTTTTCTATTTCTTCCTAATTCAGTTTCAATGTTTAAAATCAAATCCAAAAATTCCGATGGTTCTAGATAAGTCAATACTTTTAAACAACGGTTAACAAAAGGAGGATCTAAAGGATTAGGAAAAGCCTGACTTTTATACCAACTACTTTTTTTTTCAATTATAACTTCGTTTTCTTGAAGTTTTTTAATACACATTTTTAAGGTATTTAATGGTGTTCCAAAAGGTCCATCTAAATTAGCACCTAAAGCAATTATATAAGATAACATAAAAAGAACTTTTTTTTTTATTTATTTTGAATATACTAACAAGATATTATCTTTTAAGTCAAATATGTGTTTTGATAAAAATATGAGGTAACTAAATAAATGAACCTTTACATCGCAACACCAAGAGGTTTTTGTGCAGGTGTAGTAAGAGCTATAGATATCGTCGAAATGTCTTTAAAAAAATGGGGCCCACCTATTTACGTAAGGCATGAAATTGTTCACAATAAATATGTTGTTACAAAGTTAAAGCAACAAGGTGTAATTTTTGTAAAAGAATTAGACGAATGTCCAGACGATAAACCAGTTATTTTTTCTGCTCATGGAGTTGCTAAAACAGTAGTTAGCGAAGCTAAAAGAAGAAATATGATTTTTGTTGATGCAACTTGTCCTTTGGTTTCAAAGGTTCATATCGAAGCAGAAAGACATAATAAAAATGGTTTACAAATCATAATGATTGGTCATGAAGGTCACCCAGAAACTATAGGAACTATGGGACAACTTGAAAAAGACGAAGTTTTATTAGTAGAAAATGTTAATGATGTGTTTTCAATTAAACCCAGAGATGATAATAGATTAGCATATATTACTCAAACTACTTTATCTGTAGATGATACAAAAGATATTGTAGAGGCATTAAAAAAGAGATTTCCAAATATAATTGGGCCTCATAAAGAAGATATTTGCTATGCTACAACAAATAGACAAGAAGCAGTAAAAAAAATTTCATCCAAAATAGAAGCATTGTTAGTTGTTGGATCTTCAAATTCTTCAAACTCCAAAAGACTTGTAGAAGTAGGCCAAAAGGCAGGCTGTAAGTATTCTCAACTTATTGAAAATGAAGACTCTATTGATTGGGGCGCTCTAAAAGGAATGAAATCTATTGGTTTAACCGCAGGTGCTTCGGCTCCTGATACATTAATACAAGGTGTTATTAATGCTCTGTCAAATAAATTTAATATATCAATCAAATCTGTTGATAATATTTCTGAAAATGTAACTTTCAAAGTTCCAAAAATATTACGCGAATTATAAATATGAAAAATATCCCTTCAAATGCAAAATTAATTGGATTTTTAGGCCTCTTACCAATGTTTTTAGGTCTTTTAGCTACTTTAAAAGTATTTTTTTTTTCTGAGTATATTACTAACTTTTTAGTTAACTTTTCTATAACATATTCTGCAATCATTTTGTCTTTTTTAGGTGGATGCTTGTTCGCATTTAATTGCTTAAAAAAAGATAATCCAGCGCTTTGGAGTCTGATACTTACAGTTCTTCCATCAATATGGGCTGCAATAGCATTACAATTACCCATTTTTAAGACATCATTTTTGGCTCTTGGTTTTTTAATAATTTTTGAAATTGATAAACGTTTTTTTAAAATTAATTTTACACCAATCTGGTGGTTAAAACTTAGACTTCCGCTAACAGCTGTTATGATAGTGATATTAATTATTATGGGTTTTTATGTATAAAATTGAAGCATTTACTGATGGAGCATGCTCAGGAAACCCTGGTCCAGGAGGATGGGGCGTAATTTTAATTGCAAAAAAGAATAACAAAATAATTAAAAAAAAAGAATTTTCTGGAGGAGAAATTAATACTACCAATAATAGAATGGAATTAACAGCAGCTATAAAAACTTTATCTTTTCTAAAAGAAAAATCACAAATTAAAATCTTCACCGACAGTAAATATGTAATAAACGGGATAACTGATTGGTTAGAAAAGTGGAAAAAAAATGATTGGAAAAATTCATCAAAAAAAGTAATAAAAAATAAAGATTTATGGATGGAATTAGATAGATTAATAGGTAGTCATGATGTTAATTGGGAGTGGATAAAAGGACATAACAATCATCCACATAATGAGAGAGCTGATGTTCTTGCAAAATTATTTATTACAAACAATAAAATTTAATCGATAATCTCACCAATTTGGAACTTGAATCCTCTTAAAAATAATGTCAAATCCATTTTTTCTTTTCCAGCTCTTTGTATAATTTGGGGTTGTAAAGATTCTTCAGAACAAGAAATCATAAAGTTTTCGTTAAGAATTTCACCTGGTTTACCTTCTTCTGAACAAACTTTACATGATAGAATTTTAATTCTTTCATTATTAATTTCAAACCAGGCACCTGGCAAAGGAGAAAATGCTCTTATCAAAAGATTAATATTTCTAGCGGTATCATTCCATTTTATTTTTGTTTCATTCTTAAGAATCTTCTTTGCATAGCATATTCCTTCACTTGGCTGATCAACAAATTTTAAATCAGAAATTTTTTCTAATAATTGCTCCACAAGAGATTTACTTATTTGTAAAAGTTTTTTCTCTAGAGAACCAAAATCTTCATTATTGGCAATTGAACATTTTTTTTTAAATACAATTGGACCTGCATCCAATCCCTCAACCATCTTAATAATAGTAACGCCTGTAATATTGTCGTTAGCTAAAATAGCTCTTTGAATAGGAGCTGCTCCTCTCCACCTTGGTAACAAAGAGGTATGAATGTTAAAGCATCCAAACTTTGGAGAAAAAAGCACGGAACCTGGTAAAATCATACCATAGGCTACAACAATTCCAACATCAAAATTAAATTTTAAATAATCATTTAATGTTTGATTAGAATTAAAATCTGATGGCGTCTTATAGTTAAGATTATTATCTACTGCAAACTTCAAAACTGGACAAAAGCTTAATTTTTTCCCCCTACCAGCTTTTCTCGGAGGTTGAGTATATATACATACTATATTATATTTTTTATTTAATAGTAATCTTAAAATCTGAAGAGAAAATTCCGTTGTACCAAAAAAAGCGATTCGCATATCAAACCATTCAATTCTTAATCTTTTTTAATTTTTTCATCTTGCTGGTAATAAGTTTTCTTTTTATTGGTCCCAGGTAGTCAATTGAAAGCTTACCATTTAAATGATCAATTTCATGTTGAACACAGGTAGCAGATATACCTTCAAAAAACTCCGATTTGTTATCGCCCATGATATCTTTAAAATTAATTTTTACTTTTTTAGGTCTTTCTATTTCTACATAAATTTCTGGAATTGATAAACAACCTTCTTCATGAAGATTCAATTCATCTGAAACCCAAACAATTTCTGGATTAATAAAGATATAGGGTTCTTTATTTTTTTCTTCCTCACCACAATCCATAACAAAAATTCTTTTTAAGACACCAATTTGCGGAGCTGCAAGGCCTATTCCTGAAGATTTATACATTGTTTCTAATAAATCTTTACTAAGAGATATTATATCAGAATTTATATTTTTGATTTCTTGACATTTTTTTTTAAGCCTGTAGTCAGGATGTGTTAATATTTTTTTTAATGGCATTATTTTAATTTAATTTATTAATTATATTTCTATTGTATGAAGTTTTCTTATTATTTAATATATTCATTATGGAAAACCGATTTGATAAGATAATAAACAGAGTTGGAACAAATTCCAGCAAATTCGACACAATCCAAAAAATATATAATATTTCACCATTGAATAGTTTATCTATGTGGACCGCCGATATGGATTTTAAGTCTCCAGAATGTGTAAACAAGGATTTAAAAAAAATGATTTCACATGGAATATATGGATATTATGGTGATTATTCTTCGTACGAAAGATCTGTTATTAACTGGTATGAAACTAAGCATAATTGGACTATAAAAAACAATTGGATTTCTGTTACTCATGGATTAGTTGCCGCATTAGGAATCATAATTAGAGCTTTTTCCAATAAAGGAGATAAGATTATAGTATTTTCTCCTGTATACCACTCATTTTCTAACATGATATTGAATAATAATAGAGAAATATTAGAGAGCGAATTAATATTAAAAAATAATAAATACGAAATTGATTTAGACAGACTGCAAAAAAATATGTGTGGAAAAGAGAAAATAATGTTTTTTTGTTCACCTCATAATCCAGGTGGTAGAGTATGGAAAAAATCAGAATTATTAAATATTGCCAAATTCTGCGAAAAAAATAATCTTATTCTTGTATCAGATGAAATTCATAACGATTTAGTTTTTCCAAATAATAAACATCTAATGTTTCCTGTTGCCGTCCCTGAAATTAATCATAGGTTAATTACATTAGTTTCTAGTACAAAAACTTTTAATTTAGCTGGTGGTTTAATGGGAAATGTTATTATTTCTGATAATAAACTGAGACAAAGATTCAAAAAAGCTCATAAAGCAACTGGAACAACTCCAAATGCATTTGGAATGAAAATTTCTGAAAGTGCATATAATGGAGGGAATAATTGGTTATTAGAATTATTAAAATATCTTGAAGAAAATAAAAAAATTTTTAATGAAGAAATGAAAAAAATAAATGGATTAAAGTCTATGGATTTACAATCAACATATCTTGCATGGGTAGATTTTTCTAATCTAAAAATATCAGAAAATGAAATTATTAAAAGAGTTCATCAAAAAGCAAAAATTGCTGCTAATATCGGTTCTACTTTTGGAAAAGGTGGAGAAAAATTTATGCGTTTCAATCTTGCATGTCCAAGACCCATCGTTTATGAAGCAATAAAAAGATTAAAGAACGAGTTCAAAAACTGATTTTAAAATTATTTTTTATGAATGGAGTTAAAAGTTATGAGTTTAGTTATACAACCGCAAGCCTCATCAAGATTAAATAGATGTCAACTTTTTGGTCCGGGGTCAAGACCAGAATTGTTTGAGAAAATGGCTTCATCTAAAGCTGATGTCATCAACCTTGATTTAGAGGATAGTGTTTCACCTAATGATAAAGAAAAAGCTAGAAAGAATGTTATTGAAGCTATAAATGAAATTGATTGGAACAACAAAACACTATCAGTAAGGATTAATGGACTTGATGGTGAACATTGGTATAAAGATGTAGTAGAATTGTTAGAAGCAGACACAAGCAGATTAGATTGTATCATGATACCAAAAGTAGGATCTAGAAGTGATATTTATGCTGTCGAGGCACTAGTTTCCTCTATAGAAATTTCAAAAAGAAGAAAAAATAAACTCGATTTTGAAGCAATAATTGAAACTGCTGCGGGTTTATCTCATATTGAAGAAATTGCATCATCATCAAAACGTCTTGTTGCCTTAAGTTTTGGTGCTGCTGATTTTGCAGCATCAATGGGAATGCAAACAACAGGTATAGGGGGAACTCAAAATAATTATTACATGCTTCCTGACAAAGACAGTAAAGAAAATAGATTGCCAAATTATGCAGATCCTTGGCATATGATTTCAGTGTCAATAGTTGCTGCTTGCAGAACCCATGGAGTTTTACCAGTAGACGGACCTTTTGGAGACTTCTCTGATGAAGAAGGTTTCATCGCTCAAGCAAAAAGATCTGCAACTTTAGGTATGGTTGGGAAATGGGCTATACATCCTAAACAAGTTGATTTAGCAAATAAAATTTTTTCACCATCTGAAAATCAGATTAAAGAAGCGCAAGAAATTCTTGATGTGATGGCAGATGCTGAAAAGGCTTCTCAAGGAGCAGCTGTCTATAAGGGGAGACTTGTTGATATTGCTTCTATCAAACAGGCTAAAGTTATTGTAGATCAAGCAAAAAAAATAAATAAAAAACTCTAATGCAAAATTATCTAGAATTTGAAAAAAAAATTGCTGAATTAGACGGACGTGCTCAAGAATTAAAACTGATTGACTCTGATAAACATGAAAAAGAAATTAGGAATTTAGAAGTTAAATCAAGAAAACTATTGAAAGAAATTTATAGTGATTTGACTCCCTGGAGGAAATGTCAAATTGCTAGGCATCCTCAAAGACCTCATACAATTGATTATATAAATGAATTGTTTAAAGAGTTTACACCTTTACATGGAGATAGAAATTTTTCTGAAGATAAAGCTATTTTAGGTGGTTTTGCTAGACTAAATGATGAAGTTGTTATGCTAATAGGACATGAAAAAGGAAATGATACAAATAGTAGATTAGAAAGAAATTTTGGAATGGCCCGTCCTGAAGGTTACAGAAAAGCAGTTAGGTTAATGGATTTAGCTGATAGATTTAAAATACCAGTAATAACATTGATTGATACACCAGGAGCTTATCCAGGGAAAGGTGCTGAAGAAAGAGGACAAGCAGAAGCAATTGCAAGAACAACAGAAAAATGTTTGAATATAAATGTTCCATTTATTTCAGTTATTATTGGAGAAGGTGGTTCAGGAGGAGCCGTTGCATTAGCTACAGCTAATAAAATTATAATGCTTGAACATTCTGTTTATTCGGTAATTTCTCCTGAGGGTTGTGCTTCAATTCTTTGGAAAAATAAAGAAAAAATGAGAGAGGCTGCTGAAGCTCTTAAATTAACAGCTCAGGATTTATTAAAAATAAAAGTAATTGACGAAATTGTTTCAGAAAACATTGGTGGAGCTCAAAGAAACTTTAAAAATACTATTGAAGCCGTGGGCATAAGCTTAAAAAAAAATCTTAAAGAAATGGGAAAATATTCTGCATCAACCCTTAAAAATCAAAGAAGAAAAAAGTTTCTTCAGATGGGTGAGATCGGAGTCATTTAATTTACATTATAAACCTATCATCTTTTCAGATTCTGTTTCAATTTTTGTTTCTATTTCTTTCATAAACTTTTCTATATTTCTTGCTTCATTCACTTTTCCTAGAAAGTGAATTGAAGCAACTCCTGGATATCGAAAAAAGCTTTTTCTTCCCCAAAAAACTCCCGCATTTGTTGCTACAAGATGACATTCTAAGTTTAACTTTGTACATAAAACGCCAACACCAACTTTGTAGGGTTTTTTTTGACCAGGCTTTACTCTAGTACCTTGAGGGTAAATTACTAACTGACCAGATTTAATTTTTTTTATAGAGGTAACAAGATCCTTTAAAGCCTCTCCTTTTTTTTGTCTATCAATTGGTATACATCCTATTAACTTAGCATAATAGCCAAGAATAGGCATATTAACCAATTCTTTTTTCATTATAAATCTTGAGTCAGGCAAAATATATAAAAGCATCAAAATATCTAAAAATGATTGGTGCTTGGAACAAATAATAACATTTCCAGATGGAATATTGCCTTTAAATTCAATTTTAATTTTTGCTATATACTTAAGGATCAAAAAGCTGAACTTACAAAAAATCTTTACAACATAAAGTGCATCATATTTAAAAAAAAATATTACTATTACTCCCCAAAATCCTATCAAAATCATAGAAACGTAAATTAAAAAATCAGAGAGTAAAGCTCTAAAAAAGTATACAGTATGCAACATAAATAATACTTAAATTAAAAGAAATAAAGATACAAGTTTGTTTAAGCTAAATAATAAAAAGAATTTTTTTTAAATTTAATGCAAATAAAAATTGTTATCAAAAGTTTTTGATAGTATCTTATTATCATGTATCTTATTTGCCCAACCTGTAAAACTCTTTATAATTTGAAAAGTGATACAACAATTAAAAGCAAGCAAAGAGTTAAATGTTTCAATTGTAAACAAACCTGGATATATTTTGAGGAAGTTGAAACATATTTGAAAGAATATTTTTCTCAAAGCTTTTTCAACAATGATATTGAAATTAGAAATAATGTGATTTCAAAAAATGTAGAATTAGAACAACTGATTTCTGATGAATTAGAAATAAACAAAAATTCAAAAGAAAAAATCTCAAATATTAAATCAGATAAGTACCTATTTGCAGGTTTTATTTCTTCAAGTTTTTTATTTATTTTTGCAATACTAATTTATAAAAATGAACAAACAATTAAAGAAGTAATTCCTAGGAATTTTACAATTTTTGATCAATTTATTAACATAATAAATTTTTTAAAAAGTGAATTAAAACATTTATTAAAAAAATAAAAAATTAATTATCTATCCATTTAGGAACTATATCTCTATCAATAATTGATTTGATTGTTGGTCTTTTTCTAATAACAGAAAAATTAGCTTTTTTTACCATTACTTCAGGTACAAGAGGCCTTGTGTTATATTCGGATGCCATTACAGCTCCATAAGCTCCTGCACTACAAATAGCTATTAATTCGTTATTTTTTAATTCTGGTAACTCTCTTGAAATACCAATAAAATCCCCTGTTTCACAAACTGGGCCAACAACATCTACTAATATTTTTTTTCTTTCATAATGCCTTCTGTCTACACTTATTACATCATGAAAAGCATCGTATAGTGATGGCCGAATAAGATCATTCATAGCTCCATCAACTATCAAAAAATTTTTATTATCACCTTTTTTTAAATAAATTACAGAACAAATTAAGAATCCTGTATTACCTACCAAGCTTCTACCAGGTTCAATTTCAATTTCACAGTCTAAATCACCAAATACTTCTTCTATCAAACTTCCATAATCTGTATATGAAGGAACATTTGTTTTTTTACTATAATTTATACCTAAGCCACCACCAACATCAATTGATTTGATATTGTGACCATCACCTTTAAGAATTTTTACCATTTCGGCTACCTTTTCAAAAGCCTTTCGAAATGGAGTTAGGTTCGTAAGTTGACTTCCTATATGAAAATCTATCCCAACTATTCTAACATTTTCCAATTTAGCAGCATCAGAATATATATTTCTTACATTATTCCAACTTATGCCGAATTTATTTTCAGCTTTTCCTGTAGAAATTTTTTCATGCGTTTCTGCGTCTACATCTGGATTTACCCTAAAGCTTATTGGAACAACTTTATTTAATTCTAAAGCGGTTTTATTAAGAAGTTTCAATTCCTCTTCGCTTTCAATATTTATTTGCTTAATTCCACCTAAAATGACCTTTTGTAACTCTTTCTTTGTTTTCCCGACTCCAGAAAAAATAATTTTATTGCTATTAACTCCAGATTTTTTAACTCTCTCATATTCTCCCAAAGAAACAACATCCATCCCAGCTCCTAAGTTTGAAATGGTTTTGATTATAGCTAAATTAGAATTTGCTTTAACTGAATAAAAAATTGAACACCTTTTTTTATTTAAACCACTGGTTATGTTAAAATAATTTTTTTGGATTTTTTCATGAGAATAAACATAAAAAGGAGTTTTAATGTTTTTTACAATTTTAGGAATTGAAACACTCTCAACTGCAAGGATATCGTTTATATAAGTGTGTTCAATCATTGTCATACTCTAAAAATAAATTCATTTTTCCCTCTTTTTCTTCAGGAACATCCTTAATTCCGCATCCAAAGGAAAAATTTAATAAAAAAAAAAGTAATAGAATTCTCATTTTAAAAATTTTCTCCAATGTGAAATTTGTTTCTTAACCTGACTTTGAGAAGTTCCACCAAAGCTGTTTTTTGAAAGAACTGAACTATCAATATTTAAAATATCAAAAACCTTTGAATCAAACCTTTTATCGACTTCTTTAAAATCAACTAAACTTAATTTATTTAAAGGCAAATCTTTTTTTTCAGCAATTTTAACAATTTTTCCAACTTTTTCATGTGCTTGTCTAAAAGGAATATTAAATTTTTTTACTATAAAGTCTGCTAAATCTGTAGCAGTTGAAAAACCTTCTTCTGCAGCTAATCTCATTTTTACTTGATTTGGCATCAAATCTTTAATCATTCCAGACATAGCATTTATGCATATTTTAATTGTATCAGCAGTATCAAAAACTTGTTCTTTGTCTTCTTGCAAATCCTTTGAATATGCTAAAGGTAACCCTTTCAACATTGTCAAAATCGAAAATAAGGCACCATTTATTCTCCCGGTTTTTCCTCTAATAAGTTCTGCTGCATCGGGATTTTTCTTTTGAGGCATAATTGAAGAACCTGTTGAAAAAGAATCTGTCAAGGTAATAAAATTGAATTGAGAACTAGACCAAATAATAATTTCTTCAGCTAATCTGCTCAAGTGACTAATGCAAATAGAGGAAGAAGATAAAAAATCAAAGGTGAAATCTCTATCCGACACTGCATCTAAACTATTTGCCATGGGCATATCAAAACCAAGTTCATCGCTAGTTTTATGTCTGTCAATTTCAAAAGAAGTTCCAGCAAGTGCTGCTGCTCCCAATGGGCAATTATTCATTCTTTTCCTTCCATCTTCGAATCTTGATAAATCTCTAAAGAACATTTCAACATATGCTAACATATGATGTGAGAAAGTAATTGGTTGAGCAACTTGAAGGTGTGTAAATCCTGGCATTATGATATTTTGATGGTTTTCAGCTTTCTCTATCAAAATACTCATTAAGTTTTTTAGATCTATAATAATCATATCTGTTTGATCTCTTACCCATAATTTTAAATCAGTTGCTACCTGATCATTTCTAGATCTAGCAGTATGTAACCAACCAGCATCTTCTCCAATAATTTGATTTAATCTATACTCAATATTCATATGAATATCTTCTAACTCTGTTAAGAATTGAAATTTTTCATCTAATAATTCTTTTTCTATCTGACAAAGTCCATCAAAAATTTTTTTAAAAACATTTTTTTTTATAATTTTTTTTTGAAATAGCATGTTAACATGAACTTTAGAACCTTTAATATCATGAAAAGCCAATTTTTTGTCAAATTCAATTGATGCATTTATCTTTTGCATTATATAACTAGGATCATCATCAAATCGTCCACCCCACATCAAATTAGGATTATTTTTTTTTTTCATGTTTTATCCTGTCTACAAATTAATTTTTACTAAAATTTTTTTCAAAGAATTTATATCACTAACTTTTATTATATCAATTTTTTTTATAAACAATTTCGCTTTTGGTTCTACAAAGATTAATGAATTATCAATTTTAAAAGAAAATGCCATTAAAAATCTTATTATTTCAAAATCACCAATAAAAATTGATAAAATTAAAATTATAAACCAAGATGATAAAGAAGTGAATTTAATATTAAATAAAAAAGTTATAATTGTTAATTTTTGGGCCACCTGGTGTTCTCCTTGCAGAGAAGAAATGCCATCATTTAGCAATCTCCAAAAACTTTTTAACGAAGAAGATTTTAAAGTTATTACAATTGCATCTGGCAGAAATAATCTTAAAAAAATGAAAAAATTTTTTAGTGAATTACAAATAAAAAATTTATCTCTTTATAGAGATCCAAAAGGAAAGACTTCTATTTCTAACAAAGTATTTGCATTACCAACGACTATTATAATTTACAAAGAACATGAAATTGCAAGATTAGTCGGTCCCACTCAATGGGATCAAAAAGATATAATAAATTTTATAAATAATCTCATAAAAAAATAATATTTTTAATTAGCAAATTTTTAATATTGTTTATTCTTGTTTTTTTGAATATTAGTTAACTAAAAAGGATGGTAAAATGAATGATGTTGTCGTTGTAGAAGCTTTAAGAACTCCAGTAGGAAGTTTTAATGGTTCATTATCAGCTTTTTCAGCTCATGATTTAGGTTCAATTGTTATAAGAGAAATAGTTAAAAGACTTAAAATTGATCCTAATGAAATATCTGAAACAATTCTTGGTCAAGTTCTTACATCAGGACAAGGGCAAAACCCTGCTAGACAAGCTCATATAAATGCAGGATTAAATATTAATTCGCCAGCATTAAGTATTAATCAAGTATGTGGTTCAGGTTTAAGGGCTGTTTGTATAGCGACACAACACATAAAATTGAATGAAGCAAAAATTATATTAGCTGGAGGACAAGAAAATATGAGTATGTCTCCACATATTTGTAATATGAGATCTGGAAAAAAAATGGGAAATGCAAACCTTGAAGACTCTATGATAAAAGATGGTTTATGGGATGCATTTTATGATTACCATATGGGGATAACAGCAGAAAATGTTGCAGAAAAATGGCAAATTTCTAGACACGAGCAAGATAGTTTTGCCGTAAAAAGTCAAAATAAAGCAGAAGAAGCATTAAAAAATAATAATTTTAAAGATGAAATTGTCCCAATAGAAATTAAAACAAAAAAGGATAAATTTTTATTTGAACATGATGAATATATTAAAAAGAATGTTCAGATTGAAACAATTTCTAAACTTAAACCGGCTTTTAAGCAGGATGGAACTGTTACGGCTGCTAATTCATCTGGAATAAATGATGGGGCTGCAATATTAGCATTAACTGATTATGAAACGGCAAAAGCAAAGAATTTAAATATATTAGGAAGAATTGTATCTTATGCATCTGTAGGCTTAGATCCAAAAATAATGGGCATGGGACCGGTTGAAGCAAGCAGAAAAGCACTTTCTTTAGCAAAATGGAAAGTGAGAGATTTAGATCTTGTAGAGGCAAATGAAGCATTTGCTGCTCAAGCTTGTGCAGTGAATAAAGAAATGTCATGGGACCCAGATATTGTTAATGTAAATGGTGGAGCTATAGCAATTGGTCATCCGATTGGAGCATCGGGGGCAAGAATCCTAGTATCTTTAATCCATGAATTAAAAAAAAGAAAAGGGAATAAAGGCATTGCAACCTTGTGTGTAGGTGGTGGTATGGGTGTTTCTTTATGCTTTGAAAATTACTAATTTGTTAATTGCTTGAAAGGAAATAAAATGAAAACTGCTGTAGTTTCTGGAGGTACAAGAGGAATAGGTGCAGCCATTTCAATCGCATTAAAAAACAGTGGTTATAATGTAGTTGCCAATTATGCTGGAGATGAAGCTAATGCTAAAGAATTTCAAAATAATAATAAAATTAAAGTAATGAAATGGTCTGTGGGAAATTACGATGATTGTAAAAAATATTTAAAGGGTATTGAAGATGAGTTCGGTTCCATAGATGTATTAGTAAATAATGCAGGAATTATGAGAGACAAGATGTTTCACAAATTAGAACCAAAAGATTGGCAAGATGTTATAAATGTGAATCTTTCAGGTCTTTATAACATGTCTCATCCTATTTGGCCTGGCATGAGACAAAGAGGTTTTGGAAGAATAATAAATATTTCATCTATCATAGGACAAAAAGGTAACGCTGGCCAAGTTAATTATGCATCAGCTAAAGCAGGTGATTTAGGTTTTACTAAAGCTCTTTCTCAGGAGGGTGCTTCAAAAGGAATAACAGTTAATGCTATATGTCCTGGTTATATTAATACTGATATGGTTAAAGCAGTTCCTGAAAATATAATTAATGAAAAAGTCATTCCACTTATTCCGACTGGAAGGCTTGGTGAACCAGAAGAAATTGCTAGATGTGTTATTTTTTTAGCTGATAAAGAAGCACAGTTTATTAATGGTTCAACCATAACAGTTAATGGTGGACAATTTTTTGTATAACAAAATTTAACGATTATGAAGATTGCAGTAATAGAAACAGGGTTTATACCCCATGAATTAGAAAAAAAACATATTTCTTATTCAAAAATGTTTTTTAAATTATTAAAAAATCATTTCCCAAAAGCAAAAATAAAAATATATAAACTATACGAGAATAAAAAATTACCGGAAAGCTTTTCTTTCGATTTATTTGTAATTTCAGGATCAAAATTCGGAGTATATGATAAACTTTCATGGATTGATCCTTTAAAAAAATTTATTTTAAAATCAAAAGAAAAAAAAGTTCCTTTATTTGGAATTTGTTTTGGGCATCAAATTATGGCTGAAGCATTTGGTGGAAAAGTTGAAAAATTTTCAAATGGATGGACATTAGGTATTGAAAACTACGAGATAATTGAAAATACGGAATGGACAAAAGGATTAAAAAAATTTAATGGTATAGCAATTCACCAAGATCAGGTAACGAAAAAACCTGCAAACAGTATTATTATTGCACAATCTAAAAATTGCTCTTTATCTGTTCTTTCATATGGTAAAAAAAATAAACCATTTGCTGTATCAATTCAAAGTCATCCAGAATTTAGTAAAAAATATTTTATTGATTTGGTTAATTTAAGGAAAGGAAAAGTAATTTCCAATGAAAAAGTATTAAAAGCACTTGAAACAATCAAACAAAAAACTCACGATTTTGAAATAACAAAAATCTTACTAAATGCAATTATTAAAAAAAACTAAAATCTTTTTTTAATTTTAGTTATTTGTTCTTTTAATGATAATTTCATTTTTTTTAATTCACTAATTTTTAAGTTACAAGCAGAAAGACTATTCTGTTCGTTTTTAATCTTTTCTGAAAGTGATAAATGTTTTCTTTTTAACTCATTTAAATGAATATCAATACTCACTAAATACCTCCTATATTTTGTTATTATTTAGTAGTCACCCTACTATATTTATGTATTAATGTCACTAATTTAAATTGTTTTTTCAAATAATTTCACCATTGAAAAGAATTTTTTTTACTTTTTTAGTAAATTCATTTTTATTTTTTTTCTTAAACTTATGAACTATTAATGGAGGTAAAATTATCAAATTTGATTTCGAACCTTTTTTTGCTTTTATTATAATTCGCCCGGAATTTTTATTTTTCTTTGAGAAAATTGGAAGAATTCTTATATATCCAGCTTTTGACGAAAAGGCTTCTAGAATTTCTCCAAGCCTCTCAGTTCGATGAATAAAACTTATTTCACCCCCATCTACACATCTTTTCAAGGCAACTTCAATCCAATCCTTCAAAGTAATATGATTTTCTTTTATTGAAACTTCTTTTGAATAATTTTTTAAGTCAAAAGAAAAATTGTTGCATAAGTATGGAGGGTTAAAAATTATCTGATCAAAACATCTATTAGAAATCTCTTTAGGTAAATTTTTAATATCAGAATTTACAATTATTCCATTAAAATTATTTTCCTTTAAGTTTTTTTTGGCTATCTCTGAAATTTGTTTTTGAATCTCAACACCATACACTTCAATACTTTTTTCTCTTTTCATCAAACAGCACAAAATAGTACCAACGCCACATCCTAGTTCTAAAACAGAGTTATTTTTTTTCAACCTTACAGAAGCTGCAAGAAATATTGAATCTACAGAAGTCCTAAACCCATTTTTTGGTTGAAAAATTTTAATTTTCCCACCTAAAAATTTGTCTTTTGTATAATTCACCATATCTGACATTAATATATTCTCTAATTTAAAATAAAACTTGTACATAGTAACAAATTTATTTTCTTTTCATAATACTTAATCTATTAGTATATAAATATAATTATTTGGACAAAAAATGAACTCTTTTAATAAATTAATTAAAATTCTAAATAAAGAAATGGAAAAAGTTAATGAAATTATTTATGAAAGAATGAATTCTAAAAATGCTCCGAGAATACCTGAAATAACCAAGCATTTAATTGATGCAGGAGGAAAAAGAATAAGGCCTCTATTAACAATAGCCTCTTCTCAACTTTTTAATTATAATGGAAACAACCATTTTAAATTAGCTGCTACAGTAGAATTCATTCATACTGCAACTCTTCTTCATGATGATGTTATAGACGAAAGTTCCAAAAGAAGAGGAAAAACCACTGCAAATTTATTATGGGATAATAAATCTTCAGTTTTAGTGGGAGATTATCTATTTGCAAAATCTTTCGAACTTATGGTTGAAACTGACTCAATTGATGTTCTAAATACACTTTCTTCTGCATCCGCTAAAATATCAGAAAGTGAAATCATTCAATTATCAAAAATTAACGATGTTAAATTGTCTTTAAACAATTATATGAATATCATCAGTGGTAAAACGGCTTCATTATTTTCAGCCGCATGTGAAGTTGGTGGAATAATTTCTAATGCAAACAAAAAAGAAATTTATCATCTTAAAACATTTGGTAATTCAATTGGTTTAGGTTTTCAAATAATTGATGATTTGTTAGATTATAATGGTGATGAGAGTTTGGGGAAAAATATCGGTGATGATTTCAGAGAACAGAAAATAACTCTTCCTATCATTTTATCTTTGAAAAAGAATAATAAAAAAAATAATGATTTTTGGAAGAAAGCATTTACTAGCAAAGAATTAAACCATGAAGACTTTTTAAAAGCAAAAAATATTTTGCAAAAAGATGGTTCTTTAGAGGAGACAAAAAAATTTGCATCAAAATTTATTGATGATGCAAAAAAAAGTTTGAAGAAACTTCCAAATGGAGAAATCAATACTTTATTAAATGGCTTAGCATCAGAAATAGTTTTAAGAGTTAAATGAGTTAACCTCTGAAAACTGTATCCAAGCTTTATTGTATTTTTTTCTAAGAATTAAACTACCTTGTTGTGATTCCTCTATATTTTTAAAAAGACCAAAACAAGTTCCACCTGATCCTGACATTCTTGCCAACAAACAACCATCTAGTTTTCTAATATCTTCAAGCAAAGAACCAAGAATTGGATATTTACTTAAGGCAACCTCTTCTAAATCATTTTTTTTGTTTTGTAAGAAAGAAAAAATATTTTTGTTAAAATTAAATTCATTTTTTTTATTTTTAATTTTTTTTTCTAAAATAAATGAATCAAAAATTTCTTTTGTAGAAACTGGAAAAAGAAGATTAATTAAAATTATACTAAATTTTTCTTTGCATGGGAAAAGTGAAACAATCTCTCCCTTTCCTTCAACAATTTGTAAAGTTTGATTTAAACAAACATGAGTATCAGCCCCCAAATTAAAAATTTTTTCTTTTTCAGGCAGTTCCCTTTTGAAAAGAGAAGATAATGCTTTTAAAGTTATAGCAGCGTTAGATGATCCTCCTCCAATACCAGATGAAACAGGTAGGTTTTTTTTTAAATGAACTTCTACTCCTTCGTTTTGAGAAAGCATCAATTTTGATGCCTTGATGATTAAATTGTTGTTATCTAGAGGAATATCATTAGAAAATTCACCAGAAACTTTAAAAGATATTTTTTTAGATTTTTTAAAAGTTAGATTATCACCAATTTCTGGAAAGCAAACTAAACTTTCTATTATATGATAACCATCATTGAGTTTTTCTAAAATTTCTAAATATAAATTAACCTTAGCTTTAGAAAAAAAACGAAGTTTTTTATGAAATGGATCTTTATTATTAACAGTCATAAAAAATTTTTATAAAATTAATCATCAATTAAACCTTTTTGTACTTTGATCTCAATTTTTTTAATATCTTTCTGATCTGGTTTAAAAAATAAAGCTCTTTTCCATTGAAAAAAAGCCTCTCTTTTTCTTCCTACTTTCCAAAGAACATCTCCTAAATGATCATTTACTACTGGATCAGTAGGTTCTAATTCTACTGCCTTTTCCATAAAAAAAACTGCTTCTTTGTATCTTCCCAATTTGTACAAACACCATGCTAAAGAGTCAATTATATAACCTTCATCTGGGGTTACATCCAATGCTTTCTTTATTAAAAGTAATGCTTTTTCTAAATCATCTTGCTTTTCAATTAAACTATATCCTAAGTAATTTAAAACTTGAGGTTGATTAGGTCGATATTCTAAAGCTTTTTCTAAGTCATATTTAGCTTTTTCCCAATTTCCACTTTGCTCATAAGAAATGCCTCTAACAAAATATAAAAACCATAAATCTGAATAAGTAATGTCATCTATTTTTTCAATTGCTAAGGTATAACTTTTAGTAGCATTCTCATAATCTTTTTTTAATCTATAAGTATCTCCTAATGATTGAAAAATTGTATATTCATCAAAACCATATTTTAAAAGTAGATTTAATTCTGAATGCGCATTATCAATTTGATCCAAAGAAAAAAAATTATCAATCAAAGATAACTTTGATTGATAAAAAAAATCACTATTATCTTCAATTTTTTTAAATTCTATATTGGAAAGGTTAAATAAATCAATATTTCTAAGTTTAGTTCCAAGAGAATAATAATACATGTCTGAATTTACTTTATTAGAAGCAATTCTTAAATATAAAATATTTACAAAATTAGTATTATTTTGATTATTTTCTATAGATGATAATTGGAATAGGATATCTGAAATACTCTCCCAAGGGGAATTAAAAACGCTA